>Ga0256405_10000127_pt1 | contig 238991 bp, 199 predicted proteins | sample RumenRJG_02DNA_FD_189096 | JGI IMG/M metagenome (GOLD analysis project Ga0256405, IMG submission 189096) | Bovine rumen microbial communities from Lethbridge, Alberta, Canada - RJG_02 | ecosystem: Host-associated > Mammals > Digestive system > Stomach > Rumen | place: Canada: Alberta...
TCCCGCACCTGCGCCTGAACGCGCAGTCGGCGCCGTCCGAGAGCACGCGCTCGAACTCTGGCGCGGGCTGCTCGCGTTTGGCCTTCGGCGCGTCGCGCTCGATGTCCCCGTGGACAATGAGGCTGCGAACGTCCACCTTCTCTTCGATGCCGAGGTTCAGAGTGAGTTGGGTCTGCATGTCGTGTCTCCCGTCTGGTCAGGCGGGGGAATCCCCTTCGGTCCCCCTGGGGGCGGGCCATGCAAGGCGGAGGGACACGGGTGGGACGGGCAGTCCCTCCGCCGCCACCGGGAGCGGGATGTGGGAGGGGCCCGCGACGGTGTGCGAGGCTTGCCCGCAGGGGGTCCGAAGGGGATTGAGAGTATTTGGGTGGGGTGACGGGGCGCCGATCGTCGCTCGGCGGGGCGTCGCGTTCATGGTGAAAGTAGAATGGTCTCGTTCAAGCGAGCGGAGGTGCCCATGCAACTGGTTGACAAAGACGGCAACGAGACAGACTACGACCTCATCAAGTGGGGGCCAGGCGGCGCTTGGGGCTTCGAGGAGCTTGAGCGCGACATCCTGCATGTTCTCCCCGACTACGAGGGCCATGACGTGACGATGAACCTCGACGACCAGCCGGTGGTCGTGTACAACGACATCCCCTTGGAGATGGTCGACGGGTTCGTCGAGCGCGGGCTCATCGCCGGGTCATACCAGTTTGGCTACGAGGCGCTTGGCCTCATGCGGAGGAACCCCGATGCGAGGCTTGGCGCCATGGTCGCGTGCTCTTGGGACGGGGACGTCGGCTGGTACGCCGTCGTCAGGGGCGTGCGTCTCCAGGAGAGGGAGCCGACCGAGGCGGACCTGGCGGCGTGCCAGGACATGTCGAGGACGTTCCTCCTCCCGACTGACGAGGGCCATCGCCTCTCCCAGTCGTGCATGGTCTCCTGGTTTGCGAGCGGCATGGCGAGCGCCGACGCCTACGACTGGCGCGGCGACTCGTATGCGGATCTGGCACGGGCCCACGAGCTCCCCATCGCGACGGAGAAGGGCTGACCCGATCAGCGTGATGTCGTCCAGATGAGACCAACGTTGTCCCACACAGCCTCACCTAGCAGGTCGCCCAGTGCCGGATCGACGCAGGACTTGACCAGCCCCTCGGCTGGCTCCAGACTCCTGAGCCCCTCGGGCAGGCCCGTCTGTGCGGCCAGCTTGCCGTACACCCTCCCATAGCCCTGTCGCCACAGCTCGGGAACGGAGAAGCCGCCGTCGAGCGAGAGGTGCCTGATGGCGAGCTCGCGCCGGAGGTCGGCGCGCAGCTGCACCGCCGGGAAGGACTCCGTCACGAGGTACACCACGAGGTCGACGAGGTCCTTCACGCGGGAGGACGGCCTCCCGTTGTGGGTCTCCATGATCCCGCACACCTTGTCCGCCATGCCACGCGTAACCGGATAGACAGGGTAATCGCACTCGACGAGCCCAGTGACCTCGATGCGGTCGGCGGGCGTCAGCCAGTCGGGGTCGTCACAGGGGACTGAGTCGGAGACGAGGTCGACCGAGACGGTCTGGACCCTGCGGGCGCCAAGGAAGGCGTCGAACCTCACCTTGAAGCCGTCGCGGTACTCGTCGTCGGCACGCACCGGCTCGACGCCCACGAACTGAAAACTGACGAAGTCGCCGAGGTCCTTAGAGGCGAGTCGCCTGAGCTCGCGGACGGCGACATTGATTTCGAGCGAGGATGTGGTGAGGTCCGCGTCCCTCGTCGCCCTGGCGTCAACGGTCCGCGCGAGCATCCCGAGGCCGCCCTTGAGGACGAAGCTGGGCTGGTCCTCCAAGAAGACGCGGACGAGCAGACGGTGGTAGTAGAAGTTGTTGATTGCCCTGTTGGTGTCGAGGACGGACGCCTTCGCGGCCTCCCCGACGGCCATCTCGAGTGCCTTGGGGGTCTTGTAGCGCATGTGTGCCGCCTCCTATTCCGTGGGCATTATTGCGTCGAGTGGGTACGGCGACCGTCCCCAGCGGCCGGACGACGACCCGAAGAGCTCCCGCAGCCTCCCCACGTCGAACTCGCCCGCACCCGCGAGCCTGCGGCGGGCGTCCGCCAGCGCGTCCGCTACGAGGGACGGGTCCTCGCCGTCGAGCGCCAGGTCGAGGATCGTCCTCTCCGGCCGCGTGACGACCATGCCGCACTTGAAGACGGTGTCGGCTGGGTCGATTCGTCGCTGGGCGAATGACACGTCCGCTAGCCTCGAACGCAGCCGCCCCGGTGCGTAGATCCTGCACGGGTACGGATGGAGGTCCCCCATCCCCCACGCGAAGGCGGCGGTCCTGCCGCCCACGGCCACGCCGTCGAAGGACGTGAGACGCACGTGGGTGGGGACCGACGGGTCCGTGAGCTTCCAGAGGGCCACGGCAAGGTCGAGCTCGGTGGGCACCGTGCCCGACAGCCGATACGCACCGCGGGCGACCCTCTCGAGCTTGCCGGTACGCAGGGCATAGGAGATCGCGTCCCTCGGCACGCCGGACCCGACCGCCTGGGCGGCGGTGAAGACCCCGCCCTCCTCGCGGGAGAGCGCGGCAAGTACCGGCATGTGGCTTTCGTACGACATGGCACGATTATAGGATATTTTCATATATAAGCAACCCATAGAGCGCCTGTTACTACCATCCCTGGACCCTATTCCTGTGACAGAACCACGCTTCCCAACGATGCAAGACGCTCACGACAGCCGGCCCTTCTCCATCAGCTCCTTGACGATCGTCGACTTGTGCACCCTTATGCTCCTGCCGATGTAGATGTGGGGCAGCTCCTTGCAGATGTTGAACGACTTGGTCCGCCCGATGCCGAATACCTCCTGAAGGTCCCTCGGCGACAGCCACTCGGGCCTGTCGGACAAAGGCGAGTTGTCCCTGAGCGACGACGCTCCCGTTGCGATCTTGTCCATCTTTTCCTCGTCTCCCTCACACCGCAGACTTCAGCATCTCGACCAGCTTCTCGGGCGGGAGCTGTGCGAGGAGCGTCCCGATGAGCTCCTTGGACACGCCGATGCTTCCATCGCTCTGGGGTGCCGGGGCGGGGGCGGCGGGCTGTGCAGGAACTGTTTGCGGCGCAGGCGCGGGCGGCCTCGTCGTCGCCTCCGCGCTCCTTCCGCTGAGCATGTCTCCGACCATCTCAGCCGCGGCCTCGTCGTTCGAGGGGATGGCGTGGGCGTAGACGTCCATGGTGAGGCTCGCGCTCGAGTGCCCAAGACGGTGCTGGACGGTCTTGATGTCCGCTCCCTTGCCGATGAGAAGCGTGGCCTGCGTGTGCCTGAGCTCGTGGAAGTTGAAACCGACGTAGGTCTGCCTGGTGACGTCGCAGCCGACGTTCGGCATGTATTGGGTCACCTCCTCGTAGCGTCCGAGTCCGTGCTCCACGAAGAACTGCCTGCGCCAGCGGGAGAACGAGTTGGGGTCGATGAGTCCGTAGGTGCTCGAGGTGCAGACGGGCGTCTCGCGGCCCTGGTCCATCCCCTGCACCTCCATCTCACGTGCCTGCTGAGCCTTCCACTCCTTGAGGAACAGCACGGTGCCGTCGTCGATGCCAATCCAGCGCATGGACTTCTCGCTCTTGGGGGCGCGGAGCTTCTTGTCGTGTGCCCACTGCTGCCCCACGAAGATCCTCTTCCGCCTGAAGTCGACGTCCTTCCACATGAGGCCGAGCGCCTCGCCGCGTCGGACGCCGGTGGCGAGCGCGAGCCAGACCGCCACGATGTGGCCGTTCCTCTTCTCCGAGCGGAGGTCGGAGGCGAGCCTCACGGCCTGCTCGAGGGAGAGAGCGTGCCGCTCCCTGCGCTTCTGCCTGGGCGCGTCCACGTTGTCGCAGGGGTTGTAGGGAATGAGGCCCTCCCTCACCGCTGACTTCATCACTAGCGAGAGCGCACCGTTTACGTTGTGGATGTACGAGGCCGTGCGGCCCTCCTTGCGGAGCGTGTCGTAGGCTGCGTTCACCGTCGCAGTCGTGACCTCGTTGATGAGGTAGGCGCCGAGGAGCTCCTTGATCTTCCTTACGTGCTGGCCGTCGCGCTTCACGGTGAGCGGCGAGAGGGTGTCGGACTTCTGCCGGCGCTCGAGCCACTTGTCCGCGTACTCCGCGAGCGTCACCTTTTCCAGATTCGCGAACCCCTGCTCGAGCTCGATGCGGTAGAGCTCGAGCTGGCGCCTGGCCTCCGCCTTGTTGCCGTAGACCGTCCTCCTGGGAGACTTGACGTACTTCTTGGTGATCGGGTCTTTACCTATGCAATGCCTGATGTAGTAGATCTTGCCGCGAACCTTCTCCTCGATGGTTCCCTCTCCGATGACCTTGGGCATCTCTTCCTCCTGACAAACCCTGCTCTCCTTGCATCCGTCGATTTGCGCCTCTCGCCCACGAGGAGCTGTCGCGTGGACGAATTTTGGACGAATGATGCCAAGAAGGGCCTCACCTGTCTAGCAGGTGACAATGTGTCAGGGGTATGCATTTGCGCAGGTAAACCCACCAATGGAGTCAACACTTGCGTATAATTGCTCAAGGCTGCTAACTGGCGTGGGGGCAACTCATAACCCGGAGGTCGTTGGTTCAAATCCAGCCCCCGCGACCAAAAACACAGGTCAGAGGATGTTTCCTCTGGCCTTTTTGTTTTGCTTTGATGGCTGCTATGTACATTACGATGTATGTTACGTCATGGGAAGCGGTCAAACGACCGATAGACACCCCCGCCGCCTGACGGCGGCACCCCCAAGGGGGTGAAGAAATGAGGGGGCCTTGCCCCCTCGGGTGTGCGGCTTTGCCGCACATCCTCACCCCCGCTGGCACGCGGGGCAAAACACTAATGCATCGAATACTCAACGATGACACCCATATGTTCCATGATGATGTCGAGATCGCTCAATCGGTCGGCGAAGGCAGGCGACCTGCGTATTCTTGTGCGCATCCTATCCAGACCACGCTCAACATCCTCTTGTGAGTTAGCCTCAGTGAAGAGTTTCAGAAACTCAACCCAATAGCGAGCAGATATGCCAGCTAATGGTATGTCCAGCGACTCATCCTTGAATGCCTGCATTATGCCAAAACGAGCAACCCGACCAAAGTTGTTACTATCGACAACAGCTTTATCCACATAAGATGAGCCAGCTACAGGATAAGGATGCGTATCGGGGTGAATAATCTCATTACTTCTGCTCGACGAACGACCTGATCGGTGTTGCCAGTAGTAGGTACGCATATCAGCAGCCCACTTCGCCTGCTCGATATATGGATGATGGAGCATTGGCTTGCCTGATATCACATTTGTTAGCGACCATGGGTAGCACACAAGAAGGTCGAACTCTGTCATGGCGTCTGCAGACGCCTGAAACCTAAACGATGGTGCCATTTCCTTGCTAAGCAGATACCATCCCTTGAGTTCAATACCTATCAAGGGTTGTTCAGATGGGTCTGGCCCTATCAGTCGGACATCTGGAAACGACTCAGAGTAACGCCTGAACTCATAGGCTGCATACTTGTCATCCGGATCCCAGATATTGCGTAGACGGTTAAGCACTGTCACTGTCTGTATCTCGATGGCTCCACCGAGAAGCTGGTTCATCCCGAACAGGTCTGTTGCGTCAACGCCCTCGATGCTGATAGGCGATGTAAACTGCACAGCTACAGCTTCGAGTGCAGAAATGAGATTGTGCCTCAACTCAGTTCGTGGATCATCAGGGGATAGAGAGTAGCGAATTGGTTCGCTCATGATATCTCCGTTTCTATGCCATGCTCGATTACGTATTCCGCGGCATCGTTGAGCCGCGCACGACCAAGCTCAAAGAATGCGGAATCCACCTCAGCAACGTATGGCACTCGACCAAGAAGAACCGACGCGACAGATACAGTGGCAAGACCGCCAAATGGTTCCCATACGACGTCGCCAATATCAGAGGCAGCGGCAACCTGCCGCATTGTCAGGTCAAGTGGTTTTTGATTGAGGTGCGCTGATGAGAGCTTTGTAGGCTTGTAGGTTCGCGGCGCAGAACGCTCCATCGTTCCTTTCAAGCGCTCAGAGTCATGAAGTGGTGGCCGTGACCACACGTTGGTGATACCGTTGAAGTGATGCCATGGAGCCCGCAGCTCATCCCATGCCTCGGCTGTAACCTCATGAGTTCCATCAAGGCTAAAGTAGGGCCTTGATGTTGGACGACCATGCTCTGTGGCATAACGTGCCATCGCCTCGACAGCGCTTCCCGGTGGCCAGTACCACAGGTGATCCAGCGTCAGATACTTACGCGAGGCAGCATTCTTCACACCACACGCCTCGTTAGCCTTAGAAAAGGCCAAGCCCGAACGTTTCCACTCATGGCGAAGCCACTCTTTCACAGGTAGAGTGGCCTCATCGGTCGGCAAGAAGAGGCGACGGCGATATACAGCGCATACTTCTGAGACAATAGGGAACTGCCGTATCGTGTTTCCATTCACATTGCCAGCAATGTGTGACAGCCCCTTGTCCCAAGTAATGAGCTGAACAAACTCCCATCCATAGTCGTCCAGCAATGGATGGACGGAAGCCCAACCGATTTCCCGGTTCCAGAAGAACAATGTTGTCGATGGCTTGGCGCGTTTGGACCATTCGGCAACGTGCGGCTGATACCAATCGGGAAGGCCGTTCGCATCATTGGTGTCACCACGGAAGCCCCGAACGCCGTAAGCACCATCCGAAATAATCAAATCCGGCGTCGGCCAGCTCCCATAGACATCTGATACGTTGCCTTCGTGGTAGTGATACATCCCATTAACAGCCTTGACTCTTTCGTCCTCCATAACATACCCTCATACCTGCGGAGATACGTCCTCCGCTCCACGGACCCTTGGCGTCTAGCCCACGCTGAGGGTCTTTCTCATGACTCACCATCATACCCGACGTTATCGACAACAATGGGACTTCGGGATGTATAAGGTCCCTACGCCCCATTGTTGTCGAAAACGGTCTTACTCCTGCTTTGTCTGCTCGACCTCGGCAATACGTACTTGCAACCGCTCGACCTGTTCGGCCAGATCGTCACGCTCGGCCTCGACCTCAGACACTTTGGCTTTGGCATCGTCAAGTTCGGACTCATAGCGCTCGATCTGCGCTTTGAGCATATCCATCACGTCATCAAACCTCTTGGCCTGTGCCTCTTCGCGCTTGGACGCGGCTTCCTCTGCCTCATGCATGGCCTCGGTCAGAGCATCCACAGACGCCGCCTTGGCGCGCAAGTCCTCAAGTTCGGCAGCTTGCTCGGCAATTGTGACGTCGCGATCCTTGATAGCCTCGTCACGCTCGGCGACTTGCGCCGTCAGTTCCTCAATCTTCGCGGTCTGCTCGCTAACAGCCTCTTCCTGCAACTCGTGGCGGCGGACGAGCAAGCGCTCGATCTCCTTCATCATGCGAGCGTTGATGCGCTTTGCCTCCGTGAGGCCTGCGGCCTCGCCCTCATCGAGTGTGACGTTGCCCTCCTCGTCCATGATGCTGCCATGCAGCCCCTCGTACTCGTCCAGCAGCAGCGCCACAGCCTCGCCAGCGTTCGCAAAGCCGTTTGCGGCCTTGAGCGCGTTCACACGCTCGACGTCGGTTGGATCTACACTACCGATATTCCCCTTTGCTGCCATGTAGCATCACTCCTATAATCTCGGGGTTTCTCAATTAACAGTATACCACAATCTACCAGCGTTTATACAGTCGCTTATAAACTTATCTGGGCATATAAGGCTTATAAATGTGCCTTATCTGCTCATCTGACTATCGCCTCGCCCGTGCGTAGTGCCGCCCATCTCGGTCTTTGAACCGACTAGATTGGCATACCAGTCTTTCTCGGCTTGCCTCGCCTCGGCGATGGCCTGTTTCTCGGGCTTTGGCGTCTTACCCTGCTCGCGTGCTATCTCGCGTGCGACATCGTTGGCGACACGCTCGATGCCGCCAAGAGCCTTGTTGATCCATCCGCGCACGACCTTCAAAGCGTTGAATGCCTGTTGGTTGCCAAGAGTCTCCTGTTGCGTCGACGCCTGAGCCTCATCGCCGAAGTTCGCCATTCTTGCCATGGGGTTCTTACGTGGCGTCGCCAAGCTCACCAGACGCCCAATGAGACGTTTGGCAAACTCTACGGGAGGGACACCCGCAACCGTTGGCGTGGCGTCCTTATACGCCGTCTCAGCGACCCTGTACGCATCACGTGCCGTGCGTGCCTCTTGCTCGCGTTTCTCAGCTGCCTGCAGCTTCTTCGATGCCTGGCTCTCGATCAGGTCGGCCTGCGCTTGCGCTATCTCAGCATTCTGACGTGTCGACTTGGCATCCTCCTCGGCAGCCTGCCTCAACTCAGATGCCTCGGTCTTTGCAGCTTCGACAATTGCAACCACTTGCTCTTGTGCCTTGGTTACCTGCGTTTCGGCATCCCTCGCCCTCGCCTCGGAAACCTCGGCCTCTCGTGCCGCTGCCTCCGCTCTCGCTTCGGCAACCTCACGTGCTGCCTCGGCCTCGGCAACTATGGCCATGGCGTCGACTTCCGCAGACGCATACGACTCGGACTCGGCATCGGCAAGCTCCTGCTCATGCGCCCAACGCTCGAACTCCATCTCCTGCATGGCAGCAGCGCGGTCAGCCTCAAAGTTCTCGACCTGCGTAGCAAGTTCCTCCTGCTTCTCCGCAAGCTCCTCCTCGCGCTCATAGAGCATGCGCTGCTTGGTCTTGGACTTGTGTGGCGGCAGCGGCTCGCGCTCGATGGTAAGACCGTGCTGCTCGCAGATGGCATACCACGCCTCGCGAATCTCCGCGTCGTATGTCATCTTGCGAGAGTTGTAACGTCCCTCTCTCTTGTCTGGTTTCGGTGGCTCGACACCGGCTTGCTCTAGCGCTTGCTTCTGGCCGATCTGCAGCTCGCCATCCTCGTCCGTGAACATCCACACCTTGCGCACGTGGAGTTGCGGCACCTGCTCGTCAAAGTGATAGGCAATGTCGAGGATGCGGTAAGGCTCTCCGTGCTCCTCGCTCCATCGCCTCATGTGCTCAATCAGCTCATCGCCGCAGACGTGCAAAACCTCGGCATCTGGGTGGTTTCCATCGCCCGTCTTGCCAATCTGCAGGAAGGTTTCCTCGGGGCAATGCAGCTTGGTGTAGACCCACTCCTCGAAGGTCTTCATCCGACCATATTGGCGCTTCTCCTCATGACGCTTTTGCTGCGCCACATACTGCCCCCAGAACAGTTCCTTATAGACCTCCAACTCCGCCGTCTTGAAGGTGTGACTCACACCGTCACCGTCGCGCTCCTCATGGGTGTACCACTTATTGTCGGCAGCGTTCCAGTAGACGTTACGGTGCGACTGTTCTGGGTGGATGTTGTCAGCATCCTCGATGCTGAAATCTCGGTCGTTGTGCTTGGGGTTGAACGCCGAGCCATCTACGCGCGTTCTTGCGTTATGGTAGGTCGCCCTCATCTTCTTCATGTTGGAACACCTCCAAACCCTAAAAACATTGATGTTGCTACATCTAGTACACCGTACGCCATGTAGCAAGCTACATGGCTCGGCGCTCTGCGAGGCAGGGGCTAGCCCCTCGACCACGGAGCGGTCTCACCCTACCCGAACAAAACAGGGATGTCGGGAGCTACGCACCCCCGACAACACCCTGTCCTGTTCGGGAAAATCATGCGTCGGTCGAGTCCTCGTCCGCTTCGCTGCGCGAAGCTTCCTCGGCCTCTTTGGCCGCCGCCAACTCCTGCGCATACAGGTCATAGACCGTATGATCGCTGGAGTTGGATATCTTGCGCTCCTTGGCCCACGTCTCGAAAGCTGAAAGCTCCTCGACGCGTGCCTCAAGTTCCGCAATGCGCGCGTCGCGTTCGGCATCGAGCTTCTGACGGCGCAGCCGCTTCACGCGAGCCTCCGCATCAGCAATCTGCTCGTCGATGCTCTTCTCAGGTCGTTTTGCCATGCAAACCATCTCCTAATCGTCTGGGAACAGGACGTCGATGTTGATGCCTTGATTAACTGTCTGGGACTGTTCGCCGCTGTCGTTACGTACCGCGTCCTGATACGCCTTGAGCAAGTCGCCACCCAGGTAGTCCGCCAGCTTCGGTTGTTGCGGCCAGTTCGCACACCTGTCTGGCATGGAATACTCATCGCCAAAGCCGTGATACTCGCCCAGCTCCCGCTGGAGACGTTCCTTCTCCAAGCGCATGCCGTCCGTCATCACCAGAGGCCCCTTCGCGAAGAGCATCGCCTTACGGGCGCGCTCAGCCTTTTCCTTGAAGGCCTCGGCATCCGTTTTCCAAACGGACATCGCCGCGTCATAGGCAGACTTCGCGTCGACGTACGCCTGCGTCCTTCGGATTGCGGCGTAGTCGACGGCGGGCGGCTTCGGCTTCGGGAGCGCAGCGACCGCAGCAGCCTTCTCCTTGGCGGCGGCGAGTGCCAGACGAGACGGCAGCTGGGACTCTGGCAGCGTCGGCGGCATCGACTCCCAGTCGGCTGGAACCTCGATGGTCGACGGCCCTAGACGCTCGACCATGCATGTCCTCGCGACTGCGAAGAGCGCATCTGCGTCTGGGCGCGACGCTATCCAGCAGTGATTGTTTTCGTCAATGGCCCGCACGATGTACTCGGCGGCAGCCCACGGCGTGAAGGCCAGTATTTCGCCGTCGACCATCGCATCCTCTGGCGTGCGCATCGCATAGGTGACGTCCTCGAAGACGAACTCCGCCTTGACCTGCTCGTAGGTGACTGACGTCTTGCCAGCAACCGTCTCCTCGGTCTTGCTCTTCGTGAGTCGCGCCGTGCGAAGGCGGTACTCCGGTACACGAGCAGGCTTGAAAACGCGGCAGTTATAGCCGTCGCTTCCGTCGAACTCGATCACCTGCACCTCGATGCCAGAGCGTCGGATGAACTGGCTGATGTCCTGCCCATAGTCCATCGCGACCTTCGCAAAGAACGCGGGGGGATCGTACTCGGTGGAGATGAGAAGGACGCGCGGCTTGAACGGTGCTTTGTTGATATAGCGCTCAGCAGATGGGTTCGCCTCACTGGCATCGAGCAAGTTCTTCCAACCTTGGGCGTTCGATGAAAGAGCCTCGGCATCAACGTCATCCATAAAGAAAATCTCATCGCCCAAGACTCCCTCGGTGGCATGCTGTGCTGCCGCCTTTGCAACCGTCCACCCGCGTACGGTCTTGTAGTAGGTGCAAATTGCGTCCATCAGGCAGGACTTGCCGATACCCGATTTGCCCACGATGAAAACGACCGTCATGGTGAACTCGCCGCGCTCGAACGCAGCGAGCTCGTCCATGCGCTTGGCGTCGCGGACGTAGTAGATCGCATCGTCGCAAGCCTTCTTGTGCCGCTGGTAGATGCGCTCCATCTCGTCGTTGAGGCGAATTGCCTCGCGGCTCATGACCTCGCCAGAGCGTATCTTGTCGAGCAGCCAAGGCAGGTCATGCGCCGCCCTTTCCTTGGACTTGATGGCGCGACCTATGTCCCACGCACGCTTGCGCTCTGAGTAGATGTCAAGATAGCTCTTGCCCAGATGAGTCACGACCTCGTGGGGGTCATAGAGTTTCTTCCACTCATCCTTCGCATGGATGAGGTAGGCAAGGCAATTGTCCTTCGCGTCTCGGCCTCTCTTGGGATAGAGCAAGAACTCCGGCTCAAGCCCGATGGCCTCGGCGAAGTCCTCAAGCGGCATGCCATGCTTGCCCTTGACCTTGCCATAAGCATGGATGTGCTTGTCCTTTGGCCTTTTCACCTCGGCCTTTCGGTCGTAGTCCCAAATGATCTGTTCGTCCTTGTCATGAAAGATGCCGTATAGAAACTCCAGCTCGAAGCCAGAGCGCTGGATGCGCTCTGCAATCACGTTGAGCATCCCCGCAAGGTCATGGTCGAGAATGGTTTGTTTCTCTTTCGCATCCCAGTTCCAGAAATCTGGGTTGAGAAATTGCGCGAGGTTGATCGTCGTAATGCGCCTGTCGCGAGGCGCCTTCTCGAAGCCATCCCTGTCTTGATGGCCATACTTCGCCTCGGCGGCGCCCTTGTCGGCGTACGTCTCATAGTCAAGCGGGCCATCGTGGACGAGACGGACATACATGCCAAGATCGATTGCCTTGTGGAACTGTTCCCAATGGTGGTTGTATCGGTCCCAGTCACCCTTGTTCTTCTCGTCCTCATGCATGCCCATGACGGCGACAGCCGTGCCGTCTGGAACAGCATCCTCAGGAACCTTCACAAAGCAACATCCACGCCAGTTTCTTGCACCGCTTGGATCGGCATGGTAGTAGGTGGGGGTGAAGCGTCTAGCCATGGGCCATCACCACCCCTGTAAGATGTGGGGTTAAAACCCCATCAGACAGCACGAAAGTGGGGTTAAACCGCAAAAACGTTGGGGTTAAAACGAGGAAGAGGCCGTTATAACCCCAACTTGCCACTCGGGGGGAATATCCGTTGCCATCAGCCGAAATATGCCCCTGACCTCGGCATAATCTCGTCCCGGCTCCCCTTGACAAGCCCTGTTTTCCGCGCGTTACGGTACGAAAAAATGGGGTTAAAAGGCCCATCTCAAAAAAGTCTTGAGAAGCCCTCAAAACGCCACTTTTCAGTGTGACCGTCAACATGGCTACTTCGCCTCAGCTACAGCATGGGCGGCAAGGTATGCCTCGATGTCTGAGATGCGGTAGACGACCTTGTTGTTGGAGAGCTTGCAGAAGCGTGGCCCCCGATAGGGCTTCTCATAGCGCCAGTTCTCAAGCGTGCCCGGGCTCATGCCCATCATCTGCGCGGCGGTTTTCGTATCAACCGCGAGAGGGCGGAGCTGCTGCTCCTGACTGATTGTCTGATGCTTGTCCTGCGTGCTCACGAGCCACCTCGAAATCCTCCGCCCAATCTGGCGGTAACGGATCCCGACTGCTCGTATTGCGGGATGATGGGGCTTCGCTGACTTACACGCCGCGTGGCTCAACACCTACGTTGGACGCCGCATTCAGACCTTCGTGCCATGCCGTCGGCTAACTCGGACTTACAGGCGGTCTTGCTCTTCGAGACTCGCGAGGGTGTCATCCTCGCTGCCCCTGTCTATGCTTGTCGGTCACGCTAGCACGCATCTCCATTGCTGTCAAGCGGCATTTTGCTAGAATGTATGTATGTTACGTCGTTCACGGAGGTTTTCTATGCCGCGTAAGGGACTTCAACCGGGGCAGAACAACATCGCTAACTCGACCGCAAAGGATCTTGGCAAGACTCCCGGAAAGCGCGGACACACGTGGTCGCTGCAGTGGTTTGCGAACGTCGATGGCGTGACCAAGAGACACTTCACCAAGGTCACCGACGCCACCCGTGCCGATGTCTACGCCGCCGCCAACCGTCGCTTCGGTGAGCTCATGGCTCTCGCCAAGTTGCCGGGTGATGGCACGTGGGATCAGTTCAAATCGATGGGCAAGTTCGTCCGCGAGGTGTGCATACCCACCGTGCGCGAGAACAACTACAGCCGCAAGCTGCGCGACCGCAGCGTTGACTCGTACGTGCGATGCCTTACCCGCTATGCCGAGCAAGCCGAGGGCATGCGTATTGCCGACGCCGTCATTCCTGCAGCGATAGAACGCTGCCTCAAGGGTATCGCCATGAAGTCTGGCAACCCGACCGCCAAGCAAACCAAGAAGGTAGTGTCTCGGTACGTCATGGATTTGCTGGTCAAGAGCCGCATCATCGAGTACAACCCGATGAAGCAGTTCGACGTCGAGGCGACCGTCAACGAGACCCGCGACGAGGACGTCGTGGAAGAGCGCACGCTGCTGCCCGAAGAGCGCAAGCGCGTCGTTGACTATCTGCTCACACTCGACCCGACCACCCCTGCGCGAAAGCGCTGGACGCAAGAGCAGATGACCGCTAAGCGTGCGAACCTTATCGACATGACGCTCATAGAGGCCACGTGTGGCCTTCGCATCGCCGAGGTTCGCCAGCTTACGCGCGCCCTCGTCTCCGACGATGGACAGCGCCTCACTCTGACTATCACGCCAGCCATTTCTAAGACCCATAAAGGCCGCGTTATCCCCGTACTTGACCTGAGAGTCGCAAATCACATCAGAGAGCGCTTAAATCGCCTCTCAGAGGCTCCTGACGCCCTTCTGTTCCCGTCTCCCGCCTCTGGCACGCTCTTGGACGGCAGCAACGTCAGCAAGGACATGAGGAAGTTCTACAACGAACTCGCCGAAGCCCTCGACATCCCCCTGCTGTCAACACCGGGGATACTGACCCACGTCTGGCGGCGCACGTTGAACTCCGAATGGTCGGATCTCAACGTGCCTGTCGAGCGCCGCAGCGCCTACTTCGGGCAGAGTCCGGAAGTCAACACGCGCTACTACACTGACCTCGTGGACCTCGGCCCACTCGAAGACAAACTTAACGGACATATGTAGGTTACGATGTATTTAACGTCGTGGTGTGCCGTGGAACACAGTGGAGTGCAGTGGAATGCCGATTTCATGAAACAGCACGTCAATGGATGTACACCAGTGGCACGCTGGTGGAATGTTTTAATAACCGTTCACCCCGGAGGTCGTTGGTTCAAATCCAGCCCCCGCGACCAAACGTTACAGCAGGTCAGCTAGCTTTTTTCAAGCGGTTGGCCTGCTTTCTTCTCTCGGGACCATGAGCGTTGAGGGGACATCCAGAATGTTTTCTCGATGGCTCCGCGTTTGGGGAACAACGAGGGCGAGGCGTGGAGAGCGTACCTGGGCACCCGTGTTTACGACAACCCGTGTTCATCCTGCGGCTTCGGGTTCGTGGAAGCTCAACGAGAGCCCGAGACCCGGCGGTGCAGAACGTCGAGCTCAGCGTGGATATCGGCGGCGGTAAAGGGCTCGCCGGCCTCCAGCCTGTAATGCAGCATTGCAACCACCATCGCCGACGCGAGCTTCGCTTGCAGAACTGGGTCGCCAGCTCCGGCCTTCCCGAAATGAGACAGGTACGCGCCCTCGACAATCGAGGCGAGCTCCCCCGAGAAATCGAGGCCCTCGCACTTCACGTCCCAGAGCGCGAGCGCGAGCCTCCGCTTGGCCAGAAGCGACCCGTAGAGCGCGTCCATCGCGCCGAACGGGCTATCAGGCACCGCGTCGTAACGCTCGCGAGCCTCCACGAGCGCGGCGATGTCGGCAAAGAAGCCGTCGGCCATCTTGCGCACCAGGTCGTATTTGTCGCGGTAGTGGCTGTAGAAGGTCTTGCGGTTCACCAGGGCCTCGTCGAGTATCGCCTGCACGGTGATCGCATCGAACGGCCGCTCGGCGAGCAGTTTTTCCATCGCGCCTTCAACGGCGCGTTTCGTTTTCACCACGCGCAGGTCCTCGCCCATGAGCCCTCCTCTCCAAATGAACATGAACGGGGCGCCAGCCCCCGTGACAACTTCGTTATGACGTTCACTTATCGGAACTATTATAAACAGTGTGTTTCCTATCTGTACGGCTCATTGGGTTTTATCGGTCGACAAATATGGCTGAGCACAGCTACTTTGGGGACATAGAGAAGCTCCAACGAAAGGAAGGCGTCATGGCGAACGCGAGGATGAGGAACAAGGCAGAGGACTTCGAGCGCATGGGCGTGGACCCGAAGGTCGTGGCCCCCTGGGAGGACGGGCGCCGCAACGGCGACGCTGTCGGCTGCATCGAGTGGTGGTACTTTGACGCCGACCTCGACGACGGCACGAAGGTCAACCTGAACTTTGCCACCAACCCCGTAATCGGGAGCCCCGAGGAGGGTTTGCACCCGTTCTTCTACGCCAACGTTCAGTTCCCCGATGGGCACGAGATCAACGATTTCGCGTTCCTCGACGAGGCCGACTGCTCGTTTTCCGAGGAGCGTTGCGACGTGAAGATCGGCCCGCACACGTTCAGGGGGGACCTGGAGACCTATCAGGTGCACGTCGAGGACGTGAAAGGCATCTCGCTGGACCTGGTGCTGAAGAAGACCGCCGCTTCTTGGCGCCCTGGCACTGCCTATGTCGACTTCGGCGAGGACTACGAGAGCTACTTCACGTGGTTGTGCGCCGTGCCGCGCGGCGATGTTTCCGGCACGCTCGTGCGCGACGGGCAGACGCGGCAGGTGCGCGGGCGCGGATATCACGACCACCAGTGGGCCACTGGCCTTTTGCTGAACTTCTGGAACCGGTGGCTTTGGGGCCGTCAGCAATCGGACGGCTACACCATCCTCGTGTTCGACAGCGTGTCCAATGACGCCACGGGCAACGTGCGCTTCCCCTGGTTCTGCGTCCAGGACGCGCAGGGCAACGTCGTGTTCGACAACGTGGAGATGGGCCCGGGCGTCGACATCCGGATGGATGGCGAGTTCGTGCTAGAGCAGACCGGCAAGACCCTGCCGTCCCACATGGTGTACCGCTTCGAGCGCGATGGGGTGAAGGTACGCTACGAGCTGACCGAGCTTCGCTTCCTCGTGGGCAACGACCAGTACGCCATGGCGCCCGCCGCCATCCAAGCGGCGTTTCGAAGCGTGGGCGCGGCGCCCTCCATCTCGCGCCACGCCGCCATCGGCAAGCTCACGATCGAGCGCCCGGGCGAAGATCCCCTCGTGGTGGAGGGCGAGATGCACTACGAGCTGTCCTCGCAGTATCGGGAATTCATCGTCGACCCGGCAGACCACGTGACCGAACGCGACTCGGCGGCGAAGCTTCCGCTCGTGCCGCAACCCGAGTGGTTCGAAGCGCCCGTTGCCACGACAGGCCCCGCAGCCTCCGATATCGACGAGGGAGGGGAGCCCGACCCGGGCTTGGCTGGCTCGTGGGATTGCACGTTCGAGGGGCCGATGGGCAAATCGAACATGAAGCTTGTGCTTGAAGTGGACGGCACCGCGCTCGGCGGGCACATGGAGATCCTCCGCAAGAAGCAGCCCGTACAATGGGGCATTGTAACAGCGGATGGGTTCGAGGCAACCGCGCTCGTGAAGGTGGCTTTCCGAAAGGCCGAGGCGCGCATCAAGGGCACGCGCGACGGCGATTCGATTAGGGGCACCGTCGAGTTGCCGACGGGTTTGGTGACGTTTGAGGGAACCCGAGACTAGGGCTTGTCCGATGAAAAGGGACAGGAAAACTGACCAAAGGGGTGCTCGCTCGGATTGTGACGTCCCAGGGCACTCGGTGCTGTAGGAGGTCGTCCGCGCATTGCGTCGAGCACGACCTTGCTAGTGATAATCATGTCGTTGCAGATCCCCCTCTTTTCCTCAAGGCTGTAGCTCTCGGGCGAGCAACGCGGCGTTGACTTTCTTGTGAGGTTGACGCACGCGCGCGAGAGCCGCGAAGCGGCTCCGCGTGTGAGTACAGACAGAGGTCGGCCCTGAAATATGCTACGTCCTCGGCTTGCTGCAGGGCGGTCCATTTCTCATCGTTCATCTTTCCGCTGATGACACAAACCGTCGCTGTCCGTGATGCTTGTATCGGTCTAGGGCCAGCAAGCGACACAAACCGTCCCTTCCCGGGATGGTTGTGTCACTTTGGGTCCCGCGTACGTCACAAACCGTCCCCTCCCGGGATGGTTGTGTCACTTTGGGTCCCGCGTACGATACAAACAGTCCCCTCCCGGGATGGTTGTGTCACTTTGGGTCCCGCGTACGTCACAAACCGTCCCCTCCCGGGATGGTTGTGTCACTCTTGGCTCCCTCTGCGTTACAAGTGACGTGTTCGGGGGATGGTTGTGTCGGCGGGGCATTTGTGGCGGTGACGGGCACTGGCCACGCAGCTGTCAGGGCTTCCTCGGCCTCTTCCATAGACATGGGGGGCGGAAGGCGATACGGTATTCTCCACGGGCTTATGGAAGGGAGCATCGCATGGCGTCAACTCCCGAATACCTGGAATACGTGCTCGACCTGCTGACGGGTGTGCCGGAGGTTTCATCGCGCAAGATGATGGGAGAGTATCTCCTCTATGCGTCGGGCAAGCTCTTTGGCGGCGTCTACGATGACCGCTTCCTGGTGAAGGACACCGAGGCGTCTCGGGCTGTCCTCTCGGCTAAGGAGGTCCCGTACGAAGGCGCGTCGTCGATGCTCCTGGTGGATGTCGAGGACGCCGATGTGGTCTCGGCGATGGTGGAGAAAATGCTGCCTGAGCTGCCGGAGTCTAAGAAGCGCCGCCGGTAGCGACGCGGCATCGAGCCGCAGGTAGGCCCCGCATACCCAGATAAGCCCAGGGGCTGCGCGCCGAATCCGCAAGGATGAGGACGGGCCCTAAGGGAGTGTATAATGATGGGGTTTGGGCTTCTATAAAGGAGTTCGGCAGTGGATCAACTTTTTTACGGATTCGACACCGCGGTCTATACCTTCTTCTGGCAGTTTCAGAATCCGGTGACCATCGGAATAGCTGATATATGCCAGTATCTTGGAGACAAGACGGCCTTCATCATTTATTTTGTCATCTCGCTGATCCTTTGCGTTCCTAAGAAGACCAGAAAATGCGGCGTGGCGATGGTGGTTGCCTTCTTGGTGGCCCTTCTTCTGGTGAACGTCCTAATCAAGCCGGGCGTGGCAAGGCCGCGGCCCTACGTGACGCTGCGTGACACCCCATTTTGGGAGACCTACCAGGCACACTGGACAAATGCCGGCTCGCATCTTGAGGACGACCTTTCCTTCCCGTCCGGCCACACGTCTTTGAATTTTGCGACGTTCACAGCGCTTACCGCCGTCCTCGCCAAGGACAAGAAGAAGTGGGCGTGGGCCCTCCTGACCATCCCGACTATCGTGGGAATCTCAAGAATCATCCGCTGCGTCCACTATCCCAGCGACGTGCTGGGAGGAATGATATTTGGCATCCTCGCTGGGCTGATCGGCTACATGGTGGCGACAAAGCTGCTCCCCGCCACGTCAGGTGACCGGCCCAAACATTTCGCATAGCCAACGGAGCGGCCCAGCCGCTCGACGCACGCGCGCTAGCCGCACCTTCCGCACCCGCTGCAACCGTTGCAGATAAGCTGCATGCCGCACGTCTGGCAACGCTCGCGAAACGTGGGATGGTACAGCTGGTCCTCGGGAACGGGCATCCCCCATCCGTCCGTCAGCTTCCAGTCGATGGCCCTGCCCTCGTAGCTCATGCCCGACTTGCGTGCCTGCTCGCTCTGCAGATGCCCCTCAAGATGGTAGGTGCGCCCGTCCTTCACGAACACGCGCCCCGTGCCGCAGAAGACAAAGGTGACGTCGAACTCGGCGCATTCGTCACGCAAGGCCTTCACCCACTCGTAGTGGCACGGGCGCGCCCCGCCGTAGTTCTCCCCGTCGCACAGCACCTGCTCTATCTGGCCTGTTGCCAGGTGTTCTCGTATCGAGACCGGTCCAATGAACGGCGCGCACATGATGCCCTTGTGCCTGAAGGGGAGGGCGAGCAGGATGGGGATGCGTTCGTCCGCCCGACGCTGGTTCTCGCAGGTGACGTTGAGCATGACGTTCTCCCAACCGTCGCCCCAGTTCCAGGGGAGGCAGTCGGCCACCCGCTCCGGCCGCTTGGTGAGCAGGAAGAACTTCACGTCGGGGCGGCGGTACATGATGTCCCACGCCTCGTCGCGCCACGCGTCGGCCTCCTCGAGGAAGAAGTCCGAGGTCATGCACACGCGCAGCATCTCGCCGCTCTTTACCTGCCAGGTTCCGTCACGGTGCTTGGAAAGCGGGTAGCGAAACCCTGCCTTGACGCGGTAGATGTCGCCACCGTCGCGTCCATGCTGGGCATCAAGGTAGAACATGTAGCAGTTCTGGCATCCCTCGCTGCACCTTTTGCAGCCGTGCCAAGGGTTCCAGATGTCATGCACGGGACGCCTCCGAGCTGAGGAGCATTTCCTTGCCAGCATGGCACTTGGGACGATTGATATTGGTCCGCGCTTTGACGCCCACGAACTTGTCCCAGGGATCGGGTAGGTTGGTCTTGGTGAGGATGCTCTCGACCTCGACTTCTTTGATGATCAACGGTTCACCTCACAGCTTCATGCAATCTGACTCGTCGATTGCCGCAATGCCAATCTTTGAGAAATCGCACTTGAACTCATTGGTACTTTTATAGTATGGAACTCAGTGCCGAGGGATAGGCACGCTGCAACATGCGAAAGTGTACACGTAGTTGGAATCATTCGCGCTTTCTAAGAGGAGGCCGAATAATCCAGGGTGCGTGTACGCTTTGCTGCCGATTGGCACACAAGGTGCGTATCGATAAGGACGCATGTAACAAGTGGAGATTTCCCTTTCGGTCCGCCTCGCGATAGTCGTACATCCCGTGCTACAGTTTCTTTGCTTAACCTCTGCTTTTGCTTTTGCCTTGGACCAACTTAAGAGGAGAAGGAAGCCCAATGAAGAGCATGGCAACGTGGCACCATCGGTTTACCTCGATTTTTCTCATTGCCGTCTTGCTTGCGTTCGTGGGTGTTCCCGCCTCGCGCGCCTATGCAGAAGAGGACCTGCCCGCGTCCTTCGACCTGCGCGACGTGGATGGCCGCTGCTACGTGACCCCCGTCAAGCTGCAGAACCCCTTTGGAACCTGCTGGGGCTTCTCGGCCATAGCTGCCGCCGAGACGAGCATCCTCGGCTCGCACCTGGCAGCCGACCCCAACGCGTACAAGACCTTGGACCTGTCCGAGAAGCAGCTGGCGTACTTCTCGCATACCTACATCGACGACCCGGCCAACTCGCAGTATGGCGAGGGCTTCGTCAGCTATAAGTACCAAGAGACGGACGGAGGGCTTACCCTTACCGAGCCGCTGGTCTCGGGCGACTTCTACAACACCGGAGGAACCCCCTTCCTGGCAGCCAACACCTTCGCCACGGGCATTGGACCCACGCTCGAAAGTGCGGACCCATCCCTTGAGTACCGCGGGAAAGAAGGCAACTCTGAGTCTAGCAAGGACGGACTCATCGAAGAGTTCTGCTACGCAGAGGCTGACGACTGGACGATTGACGAGAAGTTCCGCTTCATGCAGGACTACGTGCTCAAGGAGTCGTACTTCCTCCCCACTCCCGCCAGCTATGACGAGGTAACTTCTGCATACACCTATAACGAGGAGGCCACCGAGACCATCAAACGGCAACTCATGCAGATTCGCGGGGTGGCCATCGCCTACCACGCAGACACGGCACGGCCTGGTCAGGTCGATTCGAAGCGCTACATATCCCCGGATACCTGGGCGCACTACACCTATAGCCAGTTGATGCCCAATCATGGCGTCACGATCATCGGCTGGGACGACAACTACGCAAAGGAAAACTTCCGTCACGAGATCTATAAGCTCAAGGACCCGGAGGCCGGCTACGTAGAGAGCAACTACCTCACCGACGAGGACGGTAACCCCGTCGTAGACGAAGAGGCAACGGCGATCACCGTACCTCCCGCAGACGGTGCGTGGCTGGTCAAGAACAGCTGGGGATCGGGCGAGCAGGAGTTCCCCAACCAGGGAAACGGCGCTTGGGGCATACCCGTCCAGAAGACGGACGCTGACGGCAACCCTGTGGTGGACGAGAACGGCGATCCGGTGATGGTGGGTTCAGGCTATTTCTGGCTGTCCTTCTACGACCAATCCATCGATTCGCCTGAGTCATTCGTGTTCGACACCGAGATCATCGCAAGTGGAAGCACCGGCGAAGGCAATACGCTGCACTGCAACCAATATGATCTCATGCCCGTCTTGGTCATGGGCTCAAACGAGAGCGACGAACTCATCAAGTCGGCCAACATCTTCACGGCCGAGGAGGCCGAGATCCTGCTGGCGGCATCCTACATCACCAACACGCCCAACACGGAGGTCACCGTCGAGGTGTATCTCTTGAACGACGACTTTGCCACGCCCGAAGACGGCCTACTCATTGCGAGCAGTACACGGACACGCGAGCTTGCGGGCTTCTACATCGACTATATCGGCGAGAACGTTGCCGCAGACATTCAGCCAGGCCAGTCCTATTCGGTGGTCGTCACCCAGAAGCAGGCCTCGGGAAAGTATGTGGTCGACTACCCGGCCGCCAGCGGCAAGAACAGCCCGTTTGCCGCAATGACCGGTGCCAAGAGCTACTCGGTTGCCGTGCAGCACGACGAGAGCCGCGTCTACGCGGATGGCGCATGGGGAAGTTGGGCGGACGAGGCCGTGCGCGACGAGTTCTTGAAGAACGACGAAGAACAGAGCCCAGGAAGCGGCATTACAAAGAAACAGAGTGAACAGATGGCGGACATGGTGTACGACAACTTCCCCATCAAGGTGTATGCGTTTGATGACCCGAGCGACGTGTTCGTGAAGTTGGCGGGCGCGGACAGGCTGTCCGTCTGTGTTGGGGAGCAAGGCACGACGGCTGAGCTTGAGCTTTATGGCGCCAACAGCGAAGGCAAGACCCTTGACGACTTTGCCAACGACGAGATCATCACCAACGAGTGGGTCTTGGAGAGCGGATCTGAGGGCATCGTCGAGGTCGTGCCCAGCGAGGACGGCACGTCGGCGGTAATCAAGGGCCTTACGCCGGGCACTGCCTACGTGGTCGCGCACATACAGGGCCTGGGTCGCACGATCATCCCGGTTGACGTGCACGAGCACCAGTGGGCCGCGCCGACCTACGAGTGGGCCAGCGACAACAGCACCTGCACGGCAACGCGCGTATGCGACTACGACGCCTCCCACGTGGAGACCGAGACGGTCACGGCCGTGGCGTCGGGGAACACGCTGACGGCGACGTTTGCCAATCCGGCGTTCGAGCCGCAGAGCAAGACCGTCGAGGCGCCTGCCGATGACACCGCGAAGCCCGCTAACGCTCAGAAGTCAGCGACTTCGCTTCCCCAAACCGGTGATGTTGCCGAGCCTGCGACTGTCGCCCTGTTCCTGATCGCGGGAATATGCTTTCTGCTGGCGGGTCGTTTGAGACAGATAGTCTCCGATAGCAATGACTAACTGTCTCAACTGACCCAACGAATGAGGGCTTCGGGCCGTCTGAGACATCTGGGAGTCTAGAAATGCCCTAGATGTCTCAGACGGCCCACTCGTGCGTTGAATCCTTTGCCAAGACGTGCGAGGATGATTGTCTGGCTGTGTCCAAACCGGGCTCTCACTATGCGAGAATGCGCAGGTAGATGGGCTTTCTCAGGGGCTGTCGTGGACAGCGCGTTGGTATCATGGCATGGTGGGATGCGAGGAAAGGCGGTGCGACATGATCGACCAACGGAGCATAGGAGCGTTCCTGCGCGAGCTGCGGCAGGCACAGGGCATCACGCAAGAGCAGCTTGCCGGCGAGCTGGGAGTGAGCAACCGCTCGGTGAGCCGTTGGGAGACCGGCCGCACCATGCCCGACTTCGACCTTCTCATAGAGCTGGCCAAGCGTTACGACGTAAGCGTCGACGAGGTCTTGGCCGCAGAAAGGAGCACTGGTATGGACACCCAGACCGAAGAGAGCCTCTACCGCATTGCTGACTACACCAACAACGAGCGCGACGCGTTTACGAAGCGCCTTCATGTGATGTTTCTGGCGAGCGTCGTGGCATTCGCCGTCTTCGTTGCTTTGTATCTGCTTGGGCTTGCGGAGTCGTCGCCGTATGAATTCATCGCAGGCGTGTGTCTGGGGGTGTGCATGGGGATGCTCGTTGTCGGCGCCATCTACACGAGCGCCTATGGCAGCCGCATCCGTGCCGCCAAGATGCGTCTCCTCCATCGGAAGGCGGCGTAGGGGAGTCATTCATCAACCGCAGCCAGACATGCGTGCGCCCCGTGGCGATAGCCGCGGGGCGCTTTTGCGTGACGATTGCTTTGTTGTGAGGGCGTTCCCTTGCGCTAGTCATCATCCTCGTCGTTCAGGTGCTCCGCGGCTAGTGACTGCGCCGCGCATACATCGCGCGAACGAACGCCTCAGGGTCGTTGCGATACGCGGGGCACACGCGCTTTCCAAGTTGCAGGCCATGGTGGGGCAGATGGTGACCGAGACCGTGTCCCCATTTGGCATGCCGCTCGCCATGCGTCCCTCGGCTTCGAGGGCCTCCAGCTCGTCATAGTTCACGATGACACCATACCGCGCAAGGTGAGCGATGAAGGGGTTGCTCTCTGGGAACACGTCGAGAGCGCTCATGGCGAAGAGTTCCAATGACGAAAAGGCGGCGCAGGTGCGCCTGAGCGTGTTGTAGATGACGAGCCCGTCGACTCCCTGCACCTTTGCGGAGACGTTGTAGCGCGAGACGTGCCAGCCAACCTCGGCGGCCGTCTTGGCAGGCAAGGTCTTGCCCTTTTCGCTGGTTGTCTTGGTCAAATCTGCCTCGCCCTCATCCGTCGAAGCCTCTGTGCCGCAGAGGAGCATAGCATCTTTGTGCGCAAGGCCTGGTCACGTTACCCGTGACTCAAGGGGTGTCACCCGATTGGAGCAAGGGGCAGTGCGTGGGGAGGCCTAGTAGTCGAGAAGCCTGCCGTAGTCGCTCCACTCGCCGAACATCTCGCCCTTCTTTGTGTGGGCGATCAGGTTTGCAAGGGCAGTCTCGTACGACTCGGGGTTCCTCGTCTTGCTGAAGGCCACGTTGTAGGCGCGCACGCGCTGGTAGAGCGGAGGGAAGCTCTTGAACGTGGACCAGCAGCGCGCCCTTTTCAGGGCGGCCTCGATGTCGGGGTCGACCTTGAAGCTTCGCGGCCCCATGGGCGGCAGCACGGCACGCCCGGCGTCGGTCATCAGCCCCAGTTTCTCGAGCCTGCGCACGCGCTCCTTGTTGAGCTCGGTCCAGGGGCTTCTTGGCTTTCTTGGGCTAAACCGCTGAAGCGAGGTTCCCTCTACGACCTTCCAGACGCTATCGACCCAGCCAAAGCACAGCGCTTCTTCCACGGCATCGAGGTACCAGAACGTGCCGTCATTGGTTGGCCTGCCACGTCTGGTTGCCAGCCAGCATTCGCGCTCGGTTGCGTGGTAGTGCTCGAGCCATGTGCGAAACATGGCGCGATCGGTGACGTGCGTGAGTATGTTCGTGGGTTCGATTGCCATGACCAGCATTATACGGCCTCGGCGCACGCTTGCTCAGCCGTCCGAGGCGCTCTGGTGCAGAGCGGGCATGACAAAAAGGGAGCAAATCCTCCCCTGAAGGCAGCCCGCAAGGAAAGGCATCGCCAAGAACGTGTCGACACCTCATCGCTCGGAGGGGCGAGAAACGTGGCATGATTGGAAGGGGCCCGTTGTGTCAGCGCTACAATGATGGGCATATGCAAGTGAATGACCGAGGAGGCTGATGAGCATGCCCCACAATGACCTTCGAACCCTCGTTACACGCCGCACCTTCTTGAGGGGCCTTGGGCTGATGAGCGCCTCGGCTGCGTTGTCGGCGTGCGCGGGCGGGGGGCAGGGCGCTGCCCAGACGACGGTCGCGCCCCTGCTCGCCATCATCCACACCAACGATACCCATGGCCATGACGTGGCGGTGGAAGCAACCGAGGACGTTCAGGGCAACTTCTCCATGGCGGCAGTCGCAGCCCTGAGGGACGAATGGGTAAAGAAGGGCTACGAAGTGCTTCTCGTTGACGCTGGCGATGCCACGCAGGGCATGCCGCTCGTCGACACCTCAAAGGGAACGCCGGCCATCGCGTTCATGAATGCCTGCCAATACGACTTCATGGTCGTCGGCAACCACGAGTTTGATTGGGGCCCCGAGGCGCTTGCGGCAAACGAGGAGGCGGCAGAGTTTCCCTTCCTTTCAGCAAATGTCCTTGTCAAGGAGACGGGCGAGCGTCGCTTTGCGCCCAACAAGGTCTTTGAGCTGACGGATGGGACCAAGGTTGGCTTCTTTGGGCTAACGACGCCAAGCACCCTGACCACCACAAGTCCGCGGAACGTGAAGGACTTCTCGTTCCTGAGCAAGGATGACCTCGTCGCATGTGCGCAAGCCCAGGTAGACGAACTGCGTGGTCAGGGATGTGCGCTGGTCATCTGCGTTGGGCACCTTGGCAACGAAGAGATCAGCGAAAGCACGAGCAAGATGGTGATCGAGAACGTGACGGGCATCGATCTCTTCATTGACGGGCACGACCATAGTGAGGTTCAGGAGGATGTCGCCGGCACGCTCCTTGTCGAGACGGGCTGCTTCTTGCATAACATCGGCGTCGTGGCGATCGACGAGGGCGTTCCGACGGGCGAGCTCGTCGCTGCGGGAACGTACGACGGCATCGACGATGCCGTCCAGGCCATCATCGATAAGGAAGACGAGCGCGTAAGCAGCGAGATGAACGTGGTCTTGGGATCGACGCCTTACTTTCTTGACGGAAACCGCGATCCGGGCGTACGCACGCAGGAGACCAACCTGGGAGACTTTGTTGCCGACGCATACCGTTGGATGGCCTCGACGGAACTGGGATTTGAGGTTGACTCTGCCATCATCAACGGTGGCGGCATCAGGGCCTCGATCGAGAAGGGCGACATCTCGCTGGGGATCATCAAGACCGTGAATCCCTTCAACAACGACCTTGGCGTTGTCAAGGTGACGGGAGCGCAGCTTCTGGAGGCCCTCGAGGCAGGATGCCAGGCAATCGGCACGGACAGTGCCATGGGAGGATTTCCGCAGGTGTCGGGCATAACGTACACCATCGACGCCTCGGTGCCTTACGAGGGAGGTCAGGCGTATCCCGACTCGGAGTATCTCGCTCCGGCAGCCCCTGGGACACGCGTGACGATAACTGACGTTGCGGGCCGTGGTTTTGACGAGGGGGAGACCTACACGCTTGCCGCCTCAAGCTTCCTCTGCGAAGGCGGCGACACCTACTATGCCTTCAAGGCTGCGGCAGAAGCTGAGCGGCCCGTGACCTTTGGCTTTGACTACGAGGCTCTCGTGGGCTATCTCGTTGAGGGTTGTGGCCACGAGGTTCCCGCACAATATGAAGGCCCACAGGGGCGCATCACGATTACTGGTCTTGAGTAGGAGCAGGGCGGGTGGGGTTCTCCCGTCAAGAAAGAGGGAACAAATCCTCCCACAAACGAGCCTATAAGCCGGGTGAGCGGGTGTTCTTGCCAGATAGGAGGGAACAAATCCTCCTATACATGTGACCCATGACTCGAGTCGCGCCCAATGAGGACTCAGCTTAGGAGAGACTGCGTCTTGGGGTCGGGCCGCACGGCAAGGCTCACCTCGCCTGCATCGATGATCGCGACCTTCGTATCGGTCTCGGGCAGGAAGGTGTTGCGCGTCGAGGCGATCCCAAACATGAATGGGCCGTCGTCGGTCTCTGCGTACACCTCGGCCCGCTGTGGTACGACGCCCGTGATGCGGGCAACCTGGACGGTGAGGTCTCTCTGCTTGAGCAGTCCGCGCAGTTCGCGGTCGCAGCCATATGCATCGTCATACCAGGTCTTGATGCGCAGGCAGACAAAGGGCATGAGCGAGCAGATGGCGACAAACGCAAGGGTCGAGATCACCGGTGCGGTGTTGACCATGGCGTTCGCGGCGCCCGTAAGAAAGAGCAGGCCGCCAAGCAGTACCATGGTTGTGACGGGGATGACCAGCAAAAACACGACAGGCCCGATTCCCTGGTGCCGCGGCGTGAACATGACCAGATGGGGATTGTCCATAAGGACCTGTCGTTCATTCTCGGTTAGGGGTCGTGCCACGGTGTGCCTCCTTGCGGCCTGGCTGCCATCGGGTCTGTTGCCGCATGATCGGGTCATCCCTTAGGGTACCATCCCTCAGCCTGGCTCAAAGGGGTCCCATCGTTATGTGTCAAGGTGAGCGCCTCCCAAACGCTGTGGCGTGCAAGGCGTGGATGCTTATCGTGTCAACGCCCGCATCTGCAACGTGCGCGCCGTCATTTCTTACGTAGGCTATCTTGGTGAAACACAAGGGAGAAGCACCTGTCGTCCCGACAGGCGTGAAAGGACCGCGAGAACATGCCAACACTCCACATTGCCCAGGGAATCCTCTTGCCCTTTCTGGGGACCAGCCTCGGCGCGGCCATGGTGTTCCTTCTCAAGCGCGAGATTCCGCCCGAGGTGCTGGTGCCCGTGCTCCCGTATCTCTTGGCCTTTGCGGCGGGCGCTATGATGTATGTGGTGGTCGAGGAACTCATTCCCGAGATGAGCGAGGGCGAGCACACCAACGTGGGCACCATCGCCTTCTCTGTGGGCTTCGTGCTGATGATGGTTTTGGACGTGGCGTTAGGTTAGCTCACGTTCTCAAAGAGGGCGTGGCAGCCGGAAGAAGTGGATTATGTGCGAGAATGACTTCAAGGACGAGGAGATTGTCGAGCAGCCGCTTCAGGACGGAAGCCTCGAGGACGTTGCTGGCGGCTCGTATGGCAGCAACATCACCTGTCCGCGTTGCGGCCAGTCGGACAAGTTGGTCAAGCGCATCATCGGTCACTCGCAGCTCGTCAAGCTTTACTGCACCCGGTGCAAGGAATACGCAAACTAATGGGAGCCTGGTCGGCCGCTCAGTCTGGCAGGGAAGGATAGGCATGGATGCTGTGGAGCGCGGAGAGCTCGCGCGGCAGAACTTCCTCAAGGGATACAACTGCGCCCAGTCGGTGGTCAGGGCGTTTGACGACGTGCTGGAGGCACGAGGCGTTGACCCGCAGGTTGCCGCACGCATGGCGTCGCCGTTTGGCGGGGGCATGGGGCGCCTGCGTGAAGTGTGCGGCACGGTCTCGGGAATGCTGCTTGTGCTGGGGCTGGTCGAGGGCTATGACGACCCCAAGGCATACGAGGCAAAGAAGGGGCTGTACCAAGAGGTGCAGGACCTTGCCGGATCGTTCAGGGAAGAGAACGGCTCCCTTGTTTGCCGTGAGCTGCTGGGCTTGGGCTCTGGTCCGAGCGAGCCCGTGCCTGAGCGGCGAACGGACGCCTACTACAAAAAGCGCCCCTGTCCCGAGCTCTGCGCCTGTGCGGCGCGCATCCTGGCCGAAGGCCTGCGGTTGTGACCGTGCAAGCCAATGAGTGGTTGATAACGCTTTGCCACGGCGCTCGCTGTACCTGCCGTTGCGGATTTGCAGACTACTCGTCGGCCTTTGCCGGAAGCTCCATTCCTTCGCGCTCATAATACGCGTCGCGTGCCTTTCTATCTTGAGTCACCCTTCTCTCCTACGACCGAGTCAACGCCAGGAGCCCCTTCCTGGGACCTCTTGGTGCCCCCGACATGCCCCGCCTGGCACGAAAGAGCCAGCTTTTGTATGAGGTTGCCAGGTTTCCCTGCTAAGCTGGGTTCAGAGGCAGAGGAGGGAGACGACCATGGAGCTCTTTGCGGGACTTCGTACCTTCAGCTTTGGGGCAATCGCATTACGCCTGATAGGTGCCCTCATCTGTGGCGCCATGGTGGGCCTTGACCGCGAGATGCGCAACAAGAAGGCGGGCCTCAAGACGCACGTGCTGGTGTGTCTGGGAGCGGCGCTGTGCATGATCGTATCGGAGTGCATCATCTTGGGGAGGGAAGGCGTTACCACCGACGCCACGCGCATTGCGGCCAATGTGGTCACCGGCGTGGGCTTCCTCTGTGCCGCAACCCTCATGACCAGGGGAAACGGATCGTTGCATGGCCTAACCACCGCGGCGGGGCTCTGGTCCACCGCGGTCATCGGCCTCGCCTGCGGCACGGGCTGGCTCGAGGTGGGCCTGCTCGCCTCCGTGATCATCCTGGTCGTGTTTGCCGTGCTCGGCAGGGTCGATGCCTACATCAGCCGCATCTCCCGTGGCTTTGACCTCTATGCGGAACTCACGGGATACGACGAGGTGCCCCAACTTCTTGACGTCCTGCACGCGCATAACGTGCACTTCAGCGACCTGCACGTATCTAAGAGCCCCGTGGGCACCGCCATCGTCCAGCTCTGCGCCACCACAGCGCACCTGGGGGAGAAGGAGGGCTTGGCCGAGGAGCTTAGGGCGCTTGGCTGCGTCCGCTACTTGGAGATGTTCTAGACAACCCGTCTACCTCGTGCTCTTTTCCGTTTGGCGGATAGTCTGAGAACAGGTTGCCTTGCTGCCGCGCACTGCGCCGTACAATGGGCGCAACATGGGGCGTCACGACAAAGGAGGCATCATCATGGGAAAGTTCGTCGTCAGGTCAACTGAAAAGGGCTCTCGCTTCAACCTTGTGGCCAGCAATGGCCAGGTGATTGCCACGTCGCAGACGTACAAGGCGCGGCGTTACTGCCTGCAGGGCATCGAGAGCGTACGCGTCAATGCGCCGGTCGCCGCCGTTGAGGACCAGACCAAGGAGGACTTTGCCGAGGAGAAGTGCCCCAAGTTCCAGATCTACCAGGACAAGGCAGGGGAGTTCCGCTTCCGCCTGCTGGCAAAGAATGGGCAGAACATTGCTCATTCTGAGGGCTACACCGCCCTCAAGAGCTGCCTGAACGGCATCGAGAGCGTCCGCAAGAACGCTCCGGACGCAGAGGTCGAGCAAGAAGAGGAGTAAACTCGACCCTCTTTGGCAGAAGATGTGCGGTGCCGGGTGGCGTGAGCGCTCGGCACCGTCTTGTTTGGGGCTCGGGCCGCATGCCCGGGGCACGTCGATGGGGAATCACTTGGAGGGAAAGCATGCAATACCGCAAGGACCGGCAGGGAAACGCCGTTTCCATCTTGGGATTTGGCTGCATGCGCTTTACGCGGAAGGGCAGAGACATCGACTACGACAAGGCCGAGGCGGAGATCCTGCGCGCCATCGACCTGGGCGTGAACTACTTTGACACGGCCTACCTCTACCCAGGATCCGAGGAGCTGCTGGGCACGGTGCTTGCGCGCAATGGCAAGCGCGACCAGGTGCGCATTGCCACGAAGCTGCCACAGTACCTGGTGAAGACCGCGGGCATGATCGACCGCTTCTTTGACGAGGAGCTGAACAGGCTGCAGACCGACCATGTGGACTACTACCTCATGCACATGATCACGGACGTCTCCCAGTGGGAAAAGCTGCAGCGCTTGGGCATCGAGGAGTGGATAGCGGCCAAGAAGGAGTCTGGCGCCATCGGGCAGATCGGCTTTTCGTACCACGGCGACACCGAGGGCTTCCTCAGGGTTCTGCATGCCTATGACTGGGACTTCTGCCAGATTCAATACAACTACCTGGACGAGCGTGCGCAGGCAGGACGAGCGGGGCTCATGGCGGCGGCGGAAAGGGGCATTCCCGTCATCATCATGGAGCCCCTGCGCGGAGGCAAGCTCGTGGACCTGATGCCCGAGAAGGGACGCGAGCTGATTGCCGCAAACGCACATGGGTGGTCTGCGGCAGAGATGGCCTTCAGGTGGCTCTGGGACCAGCCTGAGGTGACCGTTGTCCTCAGCGGCATGAACTCCCTGGAGATGGTTGAGGAGAACTGCCGCGTAGCGAGCGAGGTGGAGCCCAACACTTGGACAGAGGACGACTTCGCGCTGGTGGAGGACGTCTGCAGGGCCATCAACGAGCGCGTCAAGGTGGGCTGCACGGGGTGCGGCTACTGCATGCCCTGCCCCAAGGGCGTGGACATTCCTGCTCTCTTCCGCTGCTGGAACCAGATGTACACGGAAGGCAAGAACGAGGGGCGCAAGGAATACTGGCAGGCGGTATCGCTTAGGCGCGAGAAGGCGTTTGCGCGCCAATGCGTCAAGTGCGGAACGTGCGAGTCACACTGTCCGCAGGGCATTCCCATCCGCGAGCTCATCCATGTGGCAGATCGCGAGCTGCGTCCGCTTCCCTGGCGCATCGCAGGCGACGTCATGTGTACGTTTGCCGTGAAGTGACGAGGTGAATGGCAGGTAACTCAAGAAAGGGGTGTGTCCTATGGAAAAGAAGCTGCTCTCCACCGTCATGGCGGTGCTGGTAGCCCTCTTTATCGGTGGTATGGCTGGCTGTGCGCGCAAGGATGAGGCGCCTGTGACAGAGCCTCCTGCCGTGGAGCCTGCCGACGTAGAGGACGAGGCGGGGGATGCGTCAGCCGAGGAAGACGTACTTGCGGGAGGTCCCGACTTCGAGGGCGAGACCGAGGAGCAGTCTGCCATCCTGGAGCGCAGTGACATTGCCGAGGACTTCGTGCGCACGTGGGGGACGACCACGAACGTCGATCCGGCCGACGACACGGTGGTGTCGAGCATCGACGACTGGTTTGAGCAGACCATCGCCTTCGTGCGGCCCGACTCCCAGCTCTACGCCGACTTCATGAAGCGTGACCAGTACGAGGGGCCGGGCTTCATCGATGCGGCGACCATCGTCAAGGACGTACAGGTCACCGGCCATGATGGTGACACCTATACCGTCGTTGCCACCATGGCGGGCACGCAGAGCGGCCAAGCTGGGTGGACGGAGCAGACCTACGAGGTGACGCACGAGGTGACCTTTGACTCCGACAACTATGTCGTTCGCGTGGACCAGTGGGGATAGGGGCGACAAAGGGAGCCCCTCGCTCGTATGAGGGGCAGAAGGAGGGCACGTGTCGTCCGTTCGCGTAGACATAGAGGGCATCTTCCGGCGGCATGTCAAGACGGTGTGGCGGCTCTGCTATTCATACCTTGGATCGGAAGCGGAGGCAGAGGATGCCACCCAGGCAACATTCATGCGCCTGATTGACCATCCGCGCAGCTTTGAGGACGAGGACCATGAGCGCGCCTGGCTGCTGGTCGTGGCGGCAAACGTGTGCAAGGACGTGCTCAAGAGTGCTGCGCGCACGCGGGTGGTCCCTCTGAGCGACGATGCCTTGGAGCCTGCTGCCGACCAGGAAGGCGGCGTGGGCATCGATCCGGCAAGGGCGGTCGAGCATGACGACGGGGACGCGGTGCTGAAGGCGGTGCGCGAGCTGCCCGAAAAGTACCGGGAGGTCGTCTTCCTGCACTACTACGAGGGCTGGAAGACCGATGACATCGCGCGCCACCTGGGGGCACCGCCCTCGACGGTGCGCAACAGGTTGAGGGATGCACGGTTGCTGCTGAAGAAGGCGTTGGGAGGTGAGAGAGCATGAGGGAAGACGATCTGACAGGTCAGGGACTGCCATATGACGACGTTGATGAGGACGGCTTTGACCAGGAGATTTACGAGAGGCTGCATGCCGCGCTCGACTCGGCGGGGCCGAGCGAGGAGGCGCAGGACCGCATGCTCGCAAACCTCGTTGCCGCGCAGAGGGCGCGCGACGCCGCTCGCCCAGAAGCCGTCGAGGTGGTCGAGCTTAACAGCCACATCGACAAGGTGGGCATGGCTGACCAGCCTGTGGCTGAAGGCCTGAGCGTTCTGAAGGGAGGAAAGAGGAAGGGGACCAGGCGTCTTCGCACCCTCGGCCTTGCGGTTGCGGCATCAGTCGTCCTTGCCGTCCTGGGGGTGAGCGTGGCGAGCCGCATCAACGGGACGAGCTATCAGGCGGAAGACTCCGCCCAGGAGAAGGACGCGTCGGCGGGAAGCGAGGCCGACGGCTTCGAAGAGGAGGCCTCAGAAGCCGTTCCCGTGGCATTATCTGCGGAAGAGGCTCCCAGCGATTCTCTCTCCGACACACCTGACGCGGGAGGAGCCCTGGAGCCACCCGCCGAGCTGGAGACCTTTGAGCAGTCGGGCGGCGCGTTTGACGTGCACGAGGACCCCTCGTACGACCTTGCCGTCGGATATCCCGAGATCCGTCTTCGCACGGGCGAGGTGCTCATGATCGAGAAGCACCTGGGGGAGCCCGTCATCATCGGGGATGAGTGGGTCGAAGGCTTCAAGGGGGATGCAGACGCGTTTTCCGAGGACGGGTTGGACTCGGTTCGGTGCTGGGTCTACCTGCTGCCCGTGAGCGATGATGGGCTGTATGTGGTGCGCTATGTGCAGGATGGGTCCTGCTACGCCGTGCGCATCGTCGAGTAGCCGGAAAGGGGGCTACGTCCCTCGCACCCATCTGTGAAAAAGGGATGAAGAGCCGACACCTCCACCTCCTTCGTCGTGTCTATGTCAGAGGGGCACGACGAAGGAGGTTTTCCATGTTCAAGGCAACAAGCTTTAGGTATCGCGCGGTGGCACTCGTGCTTGCCGGCATCATGGCGACGGCGCCACTGGCGGCGTGCGGACAGAATAACACAGCGACGGAAAGGGAAGACGCAAAGCTGACGGCTCCAACCGAAAGTGAGACCTACGCACCCGACGGCGCCTATGCCGTGTCCGAATCGTGCGTCGGCGAGGTGTCCTACACGGACACGGGTTGGTATGAGAGCTTCAACACCGAGGAGTACGCCGCCGTTCACGAGGGTGGCTTCATAGCCGTGGCAACCCAGCCGCTTTCGACTGTCTCGGCAGACGTCGACACGGCAAGCTGGTGCAACCTGCGACGCATGGTTCGCGATGGCTATCGCGTCGCGAGGTTGGGGGAGGGTTCCGATATCGAGACGGTGGAAGACGAATGGACCTCCTATGACGACTCCGTCATCCCTGCCGGGGCGGTGCGCATCGAGGAGATGCTCAACTACTTTGGTTATGACTACGCCGCGCCGACGGGTGATGAGCGCTTCTCGGTGACCACGCACCTGGGCGCCTGCCCCTGGAACGACAAGACCGAGCTCTTGACCCTGGGGTTTGCGACCGCCCCGGAGGATATGGCCACTGATAAGGGGCGCAACCTGGTGTTTCTTATCGACGTCTCTGGTTCGATGGATTCTTCCGACAAGCTTGGCCTGCTCAAGGATTCGTTTGGGACGCTCGTCAAGCAGCTTGACGCCAAGGACCGCGTGTCGATCGTGACCTATGCGAGCGGTGAGGAGCTGGTGCTGGATGGCGTCCAGGGCGACCAGGAGCGCAAGATCATGCGCGCCATCAACCGGCTGCATGCGGATGGGTCGACCAACGGCGAGCGCGGTCTTGAGCTGGCCTACGAGGTGGCCGAGCGCAACTTCATCGAGGGCGGGGTGAACCGCATCGTCATGGCCTCAGACGGAGACCTCAACGTGGGCATGACCAGCGAATCCGACCTGCATGACTACGTGAGCAAGAAGCGCGAGACGGGCGTGTACCTCTCGGTGCTGGGCTTTGGCTCGGGCAACTACAAGGACACCAAGATGGAGACCCTGGCAGACGATGGCAATGGCGCGTATCACTACATCGACTGCAAGGAGGAGGCGGAGCGCGTGTTTGGCGAGCGCCTGAGCGCAAACCTCGTCCCCTTTGCCGATGACGTCAAGGTGCAGGTGGAGTTCAATCCGGCACAGGTCAAGGCCTACAGGCTCATTGGATACGAGAACCGCGAGATGGCTGACGAGGACTTCCGCGACGATTCCGTGGACGCCGGCGACGTGGGGCCGGGCGCGCAGTTTACCGTGGCCTACGAGATCGTGCGGGCAGGATCTGACTTCGAGCTTGGCGTGGGTGACCTCAAGTACCAGGAGGGCGTGGCGACGGGTTCGGACGAGTGGCTAACGGCGACCATGCGCTACCACGCCTTTGACGACGACCAGGTACACGAGCAGACGACGGTCGTGGACGAGGGCGCCTGGCAGGCGGATCCTGGCGACGACTGGCGCTTCCAGGCGGCCGTCATAGAGCTGGGGATGCTCATGCGCGACTCCGACTATGCCGGGACCTCGAGCCTCGAAGACGTGCGTGCGCTGGCCGAGGCGGATCGCGACGGCTTCCTCGACGTGGTCGATTTCCTGTAGGAGCGGTTACTCGATACGAAAGGGATTTAGAGTAGGCCGAGGATGAAGGCCACTACGCAGCAGAGGGCGGCGACGCTCACCATGTTCGCGCCATACCAAGCGGCAAGGGTGCCTGCCACCAGCGCGGCGACACCGGCAAGAGGCGTCTGGCAGGTCTCGACGATGGCGGGAAACGTCATGACGGCCAGCGTGACGTAGGGCACATAGTGCAGAAACGAGCGCAAAAAGCGGCTTCTGAGCGGTCGTCTGATGAGGGTGAGCGGAAGGAGACGGATGGCGATGATGGTCGTTCCCATGACGAGGATGGAACCCCAAATGCTAGGCTGCATGGTCCACCTCGCCCTCTTCGTCAACAGGGCACAGGATCGCGGCGAGGGCAGACAACAGCACCGTCAAGACGATGGTGCGCGTGCCTGCGGACCAGGTTGCCGTCAGGGGAATCAGATAGCTCGTCACGTAGCTCGCGGCAAAGCTGGCGATGACGCAGACCCGCACCACGCGGTCCGTGCGCGCCGCAGGCATGATGACGGCCAGGAACATGCCAAAGAGGGACGCGGAAAGTGCTGTGACCACACGGGCAGGCAGCAGGTTTCCGGCGATGATGCCCGCGGACGTCCCGATGCACCACAAGGGTATGGAAGAGAGCATGGCGCCGTACTGGTAGACGGGTTCCACGAAGCCTGGTCGCGCGATGGCGAGGCCAAAGATCTCGTCGGTGATGCCCAGCCCGACGCCGATGCGGTGCGCAAGGGGCGTGCTTGGCGCAAAGCGCTGGGAAAGCGCGGTGCTCATGAGCAGGTAGCGTGCGTTTGCCACGATGCTGCCCAGGACGATCTCGAGGTACGAGGCGTGGGCGGCGATGAACGTGAACCCCGCATACTCGCCTGCGGAGGCAACGCACAGAAGGCTTGCCATGAAGCCCTGGAAGGCGTTGAGCCCGGCGTTGCGCGCGGCGATTCCCAGGGAGAAGGCCACCGCGAGATAGCCTAGCCCAATGGGGAGGCCGTCTCGCAGTCCCTCTGCAAAAGCGTGCCGTTGGGTCATTAACGCCGCTCCATTACAAAGTCCTCGTACTCCAGCCGCTCCTCCTCGGTCTTGAGGCGCACGACGTACATGATGTTGCCCAGGTCGTCGGAGAGCACGTCGGGAACGCGGCGCTGCAGCACCATCTTGTCGCCGTAGCGCTCCATGACCTCCTCGTGGCTGTGCACGTACTCCTTGCCATCACGGCGAGCAACGTAGCAGCAGAAGTAGGTGTCATCGCTCTCGGGCGTGCGACGCTCGTCAAAGCAGACCATGTCGGCCCAGATCTGGTAGACGTCGGAGGAGTGCGCATAGTTGATGAGGTCGGGCGTGAAGCCTCCTGGAGCGCGCACGTTGACCTCGAGGCCCACGTAATCCCCGGGCTTTCCGAGGCCAGGGCGCTCGTCGGTCAGGCGGAAGAACTCCATGTGCACGAAGCGGCAGGTGATGCCGAATGCCTTGGCGGTGGCGCGTCCGCGCTCCGCAAGCCTGGGGTCGACGTCGGGGCAGGTGTGGTAGGCGACGTCCAGCTCCTTCTCCACCACCTCCGCAATGGAGGGCTGGAACTCGCTCTGGTTCTCGAAGAGCGGGTTGCCCTGTGAGTCAAGAATGGCCTCATAGCTGCAGAGCTCTGCGGTGATGTACTCCTCGATGACGTAAGGCTCGGCGGGCAGCTCGGCAAAGAAGGCCTTGAGCGCCTCGGCGTCCTCGAGCTTCTTGACGCCGCCCGCGCCGACGCCCTTCTCGGGCTTGGTGAAGAGTGGGTAACCCACCTTCTTTGCGAAGGCCTGGGCCGCGCGCAGGGTCGTCGCGCGAATCTGGCGCGCGGTGGGCACGCCTGCCGCAGCATAGAGCGGCTTCATCTCGGCCTTGGACTGCCACTGTGCCATCTGGGCAGAGCTCGGGCCCGTCGTGATGTGGAAGTCGTCGCGCAGGCGCGCGTCCTGGCTCAGCCAGTACTCGTTGTTGGACTCGAGCCAGTCGATCTTGCCGTACTTCCACGAGAAGAACGCCACGGCGCGGAAGACCTGGTCGTAGTCCTCGAGCGAAGAGACCCAGTAGTATTCGGTGAGGACGCCCTTGAGCTCGTCGGAGATGAAGTCGTAGGGGGTGTCGCCCACGCCAAGCACGTTGGCGCCATTTCGCTTGAGCGCGGCACACCACTGCCAGTAGGTGTCGGGGAACTGCGGTGATATGAAGACGAAGTTCATGTTCGCTCCTTTCAATATGCACATTTTCACCATGCTAGCAGTGAGTTGTTTCAGACGAGGGAAAAAGTGAAGGATATGTGCGGTGGGGTAGAATCGAATATGCCATCCGTAAGGCAACATCGGCTGTTCCGACAGGTGAGAGGAGCGCGACATGACCGACTTCAAGTTGCTCTGTGCCCAGATTCGTTCCCTCGCCGAGGGGGAGCCCCACTGGCTGCCCGTGCTGTCAAACGCCTCAGCCCTCATCATGGACGCCATGGTGGACCTCAACTGGGCAGGCTTCTACCTGACCGACCGTTCGGGCGGCAAGGAGACCCTCCTTCTGGGGCCGTTCCAGGGCAAGGTCGCCTGCGTGCGCATCGCCTACGGCAAGGGCGTCTGCGGAACGGCCGCAAAGGCCGACGAGTCCCAGCTCGTGCCCAACGTCCACGAGTTTCCCGGGCACATCGCCTGCGACAGCGCCTCAAACTCCGAGGTGGTCATCCCTCTGCATGCCAAGGGCGAGGTCGTGGGGGTCTTGGACATCGATAGCCCCCTCCTGAACCGGTTCTCGGCGGAAGACTATGCCGGGCTCGAGTCCATCGTCGCCACCATTGAGGCGGTTGCCGACCTTTCGGGCCTGCCGCTCGGCAGATAGGCTCCGCATCTGCTTCCTCAAAACCGCATTTGCACGCTAGCATCAAGCTATCGTATGCCGACCAGAGGGAGTGACCATGAGACGAGACTTCATAACCCGTCACAGCGACGCGCTTGGAAAGGACATGAGCGTCATCGTCTATGGAGACGGCGGGTATCCCGTGGTGGCGTTTCAGGCCCAAGACGCAAAGAGCAACAACTTTGAAGACTTCGGCATGATAGAGACGCTTGCCGACTACATCGAATCTGGCACCATACAGGTCTTCTCGGTGGACAACAACGACGAGGAGAGCTGGTCCGACACGTGGGGCGACAAAGCCTGGCGTGCCCAGAGGCAGGAGGACTACTTCCGCTTTGTGACGGACGAGCTCATTCCCTTTGTGCACGAGGTAAACGGCACCGATCGTCGCCCGCTTGCCACGGGCTGCTCCATGGGGGCGACCCATGCCGCTATCGCGGCATTCCGCAGGCCCGACCTCTTCCAGGGATGCATCGCCCTTTCGGGCGTGTACAGCACGGGCTACTTCTGGGGCGACTGGATGGATGATGTCCTCTACGGCAACTGCATCACCGCGTTTCTGCCCAACATGCCCGCAGACCACCCCTATGTCGACATCTATGCCAAGCGGCAGCTCGTGCTCTGCGTCGGTCAGGGCGCATGGGAGGATATGGGCATCGCTGACCTGCGCATCATTCGTGACACCTGCCGAGCCAAGGGCATCCCGGTGTGGTGCGACTTCTGGGGCAACGACGTCAACCACGACTGGCCTTGGTGGCGCAAGCAGATCCGCTACTTCCTGCCGATCGTGCTCGAGGACATGGAGAAGACCCTCGCCGAAGAAGCCTAGGCCTTTGCCAGGGGCTTGCGCACAATCTGACTGACGGCGCCCCACCCCTTTGGGACAGCCATTCGAAAGCCGTTCCTCTCCCCGACGTGACGCGTGCGGCAGTCGATTGCTGGGGTCTGAACCCTTCCTGCTGCCGTACCCTTTCTCCATCTATGAGCGTGTCGAGAAGGGGGACGCATGGTAGACAAGGAGTCCATCGAACGCGAGGAGATTTGGTTTGATTCCTCCGATGGCAGCTCCCGCATTCATGGCTATATCTGGTGGCCCAAGGGAATGGGTCCCGATGCCGCTGCGGACGATCCGTGGGGTGCGGTCGAGAAGCCTCGTGGCGTGATTCAGATTGTCCATGGCATGGCCGAGCACACTGGTCGTTACGGCGACTTCGCACGCTTCCTTGCCTGCAACGGGTTTGTCGCTTGCGGCCATGACCACATCTGTCACGGTGGAAGCTCCACCCGCGACCGTTGGGGGAAGCTCCCGCTCAAGACTGGCAAGGAGACGCTGATCAACGATGTCGGACGCATGCGTGGCGTGATCCATGATAAGGTTCCCGAGGGAACGCCCCACTTCATCTTTGGCCATTCGATGGGCAGCTTTGTGACGCGTGCCTACATCGCGCGCGAGGGAAAGGGCTTGGCGGGCGCCATCATCTGCGGAACCGGCCATGTCCCTCCCGCGACCTCGTCCATGGGCAACCTGGTGTGCAAGATGATTTCGACCTTCAAGGGCGAGGACACCATCAGCCCGCTCATCGAGGGCATGGGCGTGGGGGCCTATTCCAAGGCCATCAAGGACGCCAAGACTCCCCTCGACTGGCTCTCCTACAACGAGGAGAACGTGCAGACCTTCATGGCGGACGAGGCAAGCGGCTTCTCGTTCTCGGCTGGCGGATACGGCACGGTGACGGCCCTCACGCGCGAGGTCTGCGACATGGCATGCTGCGTACGGGTGCCTCAGGAGCTGCCGCTTCTCTACATCGCGGGCGACGGTGACCCCGTCGGCAGCATGGGGGAGGGCGTCCGCATCTCTGCACAGATGGCGCGCGATGCCGGGTCAAAGGACGTCACCTGCACCATCTACGAGCACATGCGTCATGAAATCCTGAACGAGACCGATCACCAGAGGGTCTATGACGACGTCTTGGCGTGGGTCGAGGAACGCCTGTAGGACCCGGAGGACCGAAAGGAAGCACCATGGGCAAGCAATACGTGATAGCGCTCGATCAGGGGACCACGTCCTCGCGTGCCGTGCTCGTTGACGAGCAGGGGCAGATGCTCGACGTGGCTCAGCGCGAGTTTCCGCAGATCTATCCCTCCCCGGGCTGGGTTGAGCACAACCCGCAGGACATCCTGCTCTCCCAGATCGGGTCGCTGACCGAGCTCATCACCAGAAACGGCCTCAAGGCGCAAGACATAGCGGCCATCGGCATTGACAACCAGCGCGAGACCACGCTTGTCTGGGACCGCGTCACGGGAGAGCCCATCGCCAACGCCATCGTGTGGCAGTGCCGCCGCACCGCGCGCCTGGTCGAAGAGCTCTGTGGTGACCCTGAGATCGCGCGGACCATCCAGGAGAAGACGGGTCTGCTTCCCGACGCGTACTTCTCGGCGAGCAAGATACGCTGGCTGCTTGACAACGTTGACGGAGCTCGCGAGCGCGCAGAAGCTGGCGACCTCATCTTTGGCACGGTCGACACCTGGCTCGTGTGGGTGCTCACGGGCGGCAAGGTGCACGCGACCGACGTGACCAACGCAAGCCGCACCATGCTCTTCAACATCCATGAGGGCGTATGGGACCCCTGGCTCCTTGACCTCTTTGGCATTCCCGCTTCCATGATGCCCGAGGTCCGCCCCTCCTCGGGCGACTTTGGCGTCACGAGCTACCTCGGCCTTCCTGCGGGAATCCCCATCGCGGGCGTGGCGGGCGACCAGCAGGCAGCCCTCTTCGGCCAGTGCTGCTTTGAGGCGGGGGAGGCAAAGAACACCTACGGCACGGGATGCTTCCTTTTGCTGCACACGGGATCCGAGGCCTGCGACTCAAAGAACAGCCTGGTCACGACCATCGCGGCGTCGGCGCCAGGTACTGGTCACCTGGAGTATGCGCTTGAGGGCAGCGTCTTTATGGCGGGTGCGACCATCCAGTGGCTCCGCGACGAGCTCGGCATGATCTCTAACGCGGCAGAGTCTGAGGCGATGGCCCTGTCCGAGATGGACACGGGCGGCGTGTACCTCGTCCCCGCCTTCACGGGCCTGGGCGCCCCCTATTGGAAGCCCGATGCGCGTGGCACCATCGTGGGCATGACGCGCGGTACCAACCGCAACCACATCGTCCGTGCGGCGCTCGAGTCCATGGCGTACCAGATCTCCGACCTCGTGAAGGCCATGGAGGCGGATTCCGGCGCTCCGCTTTCCGTGCTCAACGTCGATGGCGGGGCTTCGAGGAACAACTTCCTCATGCAGTTCCAGTCCGACGTGCTTGGCTGCGAGCTGCACCGTCCGCAGAACCCCGAGACCACGGCGCTCGGCGCAGCGTATCTCGCGGGTCTGGCGGTCGGGTTCTGGAAGGACACCGATGCGCTGAAGGCCCTTCGCTCAAGCGATGACGTCTTTACGCCAAAGATGTCGCGCGAACGTGCGGAACAGCTGCTCAACGGCTGGTCAGATGCCGTGAGAAGGGCCGTATCGTAACGAGGGGAGCCTTGACGCGTCAGGTTTTGTCATAACGGGACTTTGGGTCCAGAGCAAAGGGGGACATGATGGCACTGAATCTCAACGATCTGTTCGATAGGGCGTCGGAGGTGGCTGAGGAAGTTGGCGAGAAGGCATCGGCCTTTGCCGAGAAGGCCCGTCCGGTGATCTCCAATGCCGCTGCCCGGGCAGGCGAGGTGGCCGAGGCGGCAGGACCGCATGTGAAGAAGATCGCAGAGGGCGTCTCGGGTGTCGCGAGCGCGGCGGCAGAGGCTGCCAAGCCCGTGCTTGACCAGGCGGCTGAGGCGGCCAAACCTGTCCTTGACCAGGCAGCTGAGGCCGCCAAGCCTGTTGTCGACCAGGTGAGCGAAAAGGCAGCTCCCGTGATCGACCAAGCGCGTCCCCACGTGGAGAAGGCTGCTGCCCTTGCCCAGGACACGCTGGTGAAGGCCGTTGACTTCATTGAGGTCCAGACCGGTCGCGATCTTGACGGCGATGGCTTCATCGGTGCGGTAGATGATGTGACGGATGCCGAGCCCGTCGAGGTGGAGCCCGTCGAGGCGGATGCGGTTGAAGAGGCCGACGTCATCGAGGAGGCTGCCGTCGAGCCCGAGGTCGAGGATGAGCCCATGGCAGATGCCGTGGTGACAGATTCCGAGATCGAAGATGTCGAACCCGAGGTCATCGAGGAGCCCGAGGCCGAGCCCGTCGAGGCTGAGGTTGAGGCCGCGGAGCCTGTTGAGGAGGCTCCTGAGGAGCCTGTCGAGGCGCCTGCCGTCGAGGAGGCTGCCGAGGAGTAACACCTGCGGCTTATGTGTTGATGCATGCAGGGGGCCTGCCGGACAGATCCGGCAGGCCCCCTTTGGCCGTGACGACCTCTCTCCCTTAGGCCGTCGCTGCGTCGCCCGTGCCCTATGCCTGGCGGAGATGGCTGGTACCTGGTTCCCAGCCGTGGTTACGGTGTCCGGGCCCATGGCCGTGGTCGCGCTCGGGGCGCGGTCTGCGCTCGTCGTGTGGCCTGCGGGGCGGCGCATAGGGATCGTCGCCAAGGGCAACGAGCTTCTCCTCCAGGGAGGCGACCACCTTGTCCACGAGGGTCTCGAACTCGACGCGCTCACCTTCGTCAAGGCAGTCAAGGGCGTCGTCGCGCCGTTCCATGTCCTTGGGCGTGGGGGCGGCGGCGATGCCCGCGTCGGTGAGCTCGACTACCGTCACGCGGCCGTCATCCTCGGACTTCCTGCGGGTCACATAGCCCTTTTCCTCGAGCTTTGCCAAGATTTCCGACAGCGACTGCTGGCGCATGTCAAGCAGGTACGACAGCTCGCGCTGGGTGGTCTTGGGCTTGACGGCGAGCAGCGCAAGCACGCGCCCCTGCCCGCGGGTCGGATCGCCGATTCCTCCGTGGCTGCGCCCATTGATCATGTGATAGCGCTGCATCAGCCTTCCCATGCGACCAACCTTGAACGAGAGCGACACCCGCTCCTTCTCGCAACGTTTTGCCTGTTTCTTCTCTTGTCTTTCCACAAGCGTTCCTTTCGACTTGTCAAACGGTCAAGAATAGAATAACAGGTACCTGTGTAATTACGAATACGTGCACCGGTCTTCACGCCTTCTCCATAACACAGGTACCTGTTTAATTTCAAGCATGAAGAAGGCGGCCCAAACGCTGTCGGGCCGCCCGTGATTCCAAGACGAGGTGAAGCCTACGCGGTCACAATATAGGGCTGGATGGCGCTTGCGATGCTGGACAGGGGCATGGTCTGCAGCCAGATGCGGCCGGGGCCCGTGAGCACGGTGTTGAAGATGCCCTCGCCACCAAGAAGCTTGTTCTTGAGGCCCTTGACCTGGACGATGTCCATGCTGACGCTGCTTTCGTAGCCAGCGACGTAGCCAGTGTCTACAATCATCTGCTGACCAGGCTGGAGCTCGTACTCAACTAGCTCTCCGTTGATTTCGGCAAAGGCGATGCCGTTTCCGGACAGGCGCTGCATGATGAAGCCCTCGCCGCCAAAGAGGCCGGCGCCGAACCGCTTGTTGAAGTGGATGTCGAGGTTGACGCCCGCCTCGGAGGCGAGAAACGCGCTCTTCTGAAGTATCCAGTCCTTGCCCGGGGTGATCTCTATGGGGATGATCTTGCCCGGGAAGCTCGACCCGAAGGAGATCATGCCCGGGCCACCCTGGGCAGTGTAGATGTTCTGGAACATGCTCTCGCCAGAGAATGCTTTCCCGAACATCTTGCTGACGCCACCGCCAGTCGTCTCCATCTGCATGTTGGGCGTCATCCACGTCATGGAGCCGCTCTCGGTGATCATCTTCTCGCCGGCGGCCAGCTGGCAGATGACGATGGGAAAAGATCCTCCACGAATCTCATACTGCATGGGTGCCTCCTCCTTGCCGATTGTGTGGCAGAAGCCTTGTCTGCCTTACAGCCGATTATACGGCTCGGTTACAAAATGGTCTCCATCCCAATGCGGTAGGGGCGCATGCCCATGGCTTCGTAGAATGCCTGGGCACCGGGGTTGCAGCTCCACACGTTGAGCGTGACGTTGTAGAAGCCTTCCGTGCGCGCATAGTCGATGACGTGGTTATAGAGCGCGGTTCCCACGTGCTGTCCGCGTGCGCCTTCGTCAACACAGATGTCGTCGACATAGAGGGTCAGTCGGTCCGTCATGGTGTTGTGGCCTTCGTAGCGTTCAATCACGCAGAAGGCGTATCCCAAGACCTCGCCCTCGGGCGCTTGCTCGTCGACGGCGACAAAGATGGGGCGCTCGTCATCGGCAATGATCGTCTTCAGCTCCTCGTCGGTGTACTTTCTGGTGTTGGCCTTGAAGAGGTCGGGCCGCCCGTTGTGGTGCACCATCAGCACCTGCTCGAGGAGGGAGCAGATGCCTGGCATGTCCTTTTGCTGGGCTCGTCTGATTAGCATGAGATGGTTCCTCCTATACTGGGTATGAAGAGCAACAGTGTACCCACGAGAATGGAATGCCCATGGAACAATCGCGAACCGGAAACGGAACGGGAAAGCTCATCGGAGCCCTCCTGTCGCTTGCCCTGGTCTTTGGGGGAGAGGTGGCGGGCCTCTTGATCGGCATGTTCGTCGGTGCCGACGAGGACTTGTCCGCCACACTGGGCGGCGCCATCGCTGCCGTTGCGGCGTTCGTTGCGTTGGGCGGCAAGGACTACCTGCGCTTTGATGGCAAGGCCATCCTCGAGTCTTGGAAGTTCATGTGGTGGATCGTGGCCCTCAGCGGCATCTTGGCCGCGTGGGACTTCTGGGACTATGTCTCTGCGGGCGAGAGCTTCCATCCTGGCTGGTTCATGCGCTGCGTCAGCTCTTTGATCCTGTGCCTTGCCATCGGTGCCAACGAGGAGGGCATGTTCCGCGGGCTGCTCTTTGGCGGCCTTCTGGCGCGGCTCGGCGAGCGGAAGAACGGCATCTGGTGGGCTGTCATCGTCTCGTCCCTTGCGTTTGGGTGCGCGCACGTGTCCCTTGAGGATTTTGACCCCAACAACCTGCTCACCTTTGCGCAGGGCTTTCTCAAGATCGTCCAGACAGGCATCTATGCGGTGATGCTGTGCGCGGTGATGCTCAAGACCAAGAACATCGTGGGCGCGATGCTCGTGCACGCCATTGACGACTGGCTGCTCTTTGTGGTGGCCATCGGCTTCTTTGGGGAGCCCCTCGAGACCGAATACGTCACCGCCGACACGGACGAGGCGATTTCGACCATCATCTTCTACCTCATCATCATCGCGCTCTACCTGCCGACCTTCATCAAGGCCTTGAGGGAGATCGCCAAGATCCAGGCGCCACAGTTTGGGCCGTTTTTCAAGGAAGAGCCTCTGGGCGTCCCCGCGGGAGCGGCGGGATATTTGCAGGAGCCCTATCCGCAGCAGACGTTTGTGCCGCAGCCTCCCTATCAGGACCAAGGGGCCTACGCTCAGCAATATGCGCAAAACCAGCAGGCATACCGCCAGCAGCCCTTGTCGCAGCCGTATGCGCAACAGCCGGGACAGCGGCCGTACGCACAGCAGCCGTACGCGCAGCAGCCGGGACAGCAGCCGTACGCGCAGCAGCCCCAGCAGGTGGTGTACTACCCCGTCCCCACGCCTGCGGAACCCCTCATGCCCACGAGCACCATGGGCGATGCGTCGTCTCGGTATGGCCAGCTCCCTGCCCAGGCTCCCCAGCAAGCGTATGCAGCGCCGCAAAGCCAGGCTGCGCAGCAGGTCCCCGCGCAGGCACCAGGGCAGCCATACGCCTCGCAGCCATACGCGCCCGCGCAGCAGGTGCCACAGCAGGCGCCCGTCCAGCAGCCTCCGATGCAGCAGTACCCGCCCGTGCAGAAGTATCCGCAGCAGCCCTCTTCGGGAAGGCCTCCCGCGCCTGACGGCCTGAGGTGACTGTAGGGCTCGACGCGTTACTTGAGGTGATGCTTGGCCTTGAACTGGCGCACCTCTTCGTAGCCCCAGTGCCCCTCGAGCGGATCGTCGCCCTCGCCCGCCGCGGCCTTGCCGGCGGCGTTGGCGGCATCCACGTCTTCGGGCTCGCCAAACACGTGACGGAAGTAGTCGGAATCGAGCACGGCAGAGCAGTAGCTGATCTTGTCGGCCACCACCTCGTGCATGGACTCGACATAGCCATCGGGAACCTCGGCCCCCTCGGCAGGCGTGAACGTGTCGGGAGATGACAGGTAGGTCCCCAGGTCGGTCTTCCAGTCGTAGTTGAGGTCAAAGACGAGGGGGCTACGGTCCGAGAAGACGTCGCGTCCGGGAAGCAGGCGCGAGTCCCACTCCGCCCCAAAGAGGTTGAGCAGCGTGGGCAGGATGTCCATGCTCGACGTCGGGGTGTCCACTACGATGGGGTCTTTCTTCTCGAGGGCGCCCGACCAGATGATGAGGCGGTTGTGGTCGCGGTCGAGCAGCGAGCTGACGTCGTGCCCGTAGAGCTCGGACAGGACGGGCAGGCTGCCGAGTGAGTCGTCATCGAGGCCATAGGGGAAGTGGTCCGCACCAATGACGATGACTGTGCGGTTGGCGATCTTGCGCTTCTCGAGCTGCTTGATGAGGTACTCCATCGCACGATCGAGGTCGATGTTGGCCGCAAGGTAGGCGCGGACCGTCTCGGAGTAGGGGAGGTCTTCCACCTCGTCCCACCACTTGGCTGACATGTCGTTGATCTCGGGTGAGTAGAGGCTGTGCCCGCTCACGGACATGTAGTAGACGTTGAAGGGGTGGTCGGCGTCGCCCAAAGAGCCAAAGAGGTTCTCCCAGGTGCCCTTGACCATCTCGAGGTCGCTTTCGGGCCATTGCTCGCTCACCCACTGCTCCATGCCGTTTCCGTAACCCATGTAGCCATGGTTGTAGCCCAGCTCGTTGTGCGTCAGGTCGCGGCTGTAGTAGGTGTAGTCGTTGTTGTGGAACATCCAGCCCTCGTATCCCAGGCGGTTGAGGGTGAATCCCATGGTCAGGTAGTTGTTGTGCGTCGTCGTGTCGATGACCGACGCTCCGCCGTCGGTGGGGAGCATCCCAAAGAGGTTGAGGTACTCGCCGCCTGTGGTACCCGCGCTTGCGGGCTGGTAGTAGTCGGTGAACTGGATGCCCTTGGTCGCCATGCGATAGAGCGTCGGCGTGGTGTCGGGACGTATGGCCTCGGCAGAGAGGGCCTCCGCAGAGATGAACACGAGGTTGTATCCCTCAAAGAGGCCGGTCATGTCGTTACGGAGGCTGGGGGTCTGCGACGCCACGTACTCGTCGAGCGCGGCCCAGGTGCCTTCCGTGGTCTGGGCGAGTGCGGCAAAGTCGATGTCGAGGGCGTTTGGCGCGGCCTTTGCCTGGGTCGACTGGTTCTTCTCGTTGTCCGTTGCCGCGTCCTCTGCCTGCTGTTGCGCCGCCGTTTCGTCAGCAGTCGGAGCGGCCTTGGTCGTCACGAAGCTCGCCGTCTGGGGTCCTGACATCACCTGCCAGACTTCCTGGTACATGCTGGTGAGCAGGCCAAAGTTCTCTGTTGCCTGCGGGAAGGAGTAGCGCTGGGAATAGACGAGGCCAAAGGGCCCGCTTGCCGCGACGAGCACGAGCGCGAGGACGTAGGACGCAAGGGCAACGCATCCGACGGTCGCAAATCCCCTCCGCCCGTGCCGTCTGGCGGGGTCATGCTTCATGAGCAGGGCGTATGCGACGGCGGGCAACATGAAGAGGGCCACGTGGAGCAGTCCCGAGGGGTTCAGCACCAAAAGGGAAATCTGATCGGAGAAGCCCCCAACGGCATGGCTCGCACTGCCCGTGACCGTGGCGAGGTCGTAGAACATCTTGAATTCGCCAAACACGAAGTACTCGATGCCGTACGCGATGCCGAGCGCGCATAGCAGCGCGAGCTTCAGGCACCTGTTTACCCGGGGCTTTCTGCTTATCGAGCAGAGGACGTGCAACAGGATGCCACCTACGAGCGAGAAGAGCGCCAGGAAGACGAGCGAGGGAAAGAAGTTGCCTGTGGTCGACGCCTTGAGGACGAGCTCCCACCACAGAAAGGCAACGGGAAAGATGGCTGCGGAAAACAGCCTCCTTCTGGCCTCGGGCCTATCGTTGTACGCGCGAAGCAACGCGTGAGAGCTTTTGGGGTTGAGCTGCACGGCTTGGCCTCTCTCAAAGATGAAGCCCTATCATACCCGACGAGGCGCAGGTGAGAGATGGCAGACGTTGTGATTGCAGGATTCACCCATCAAGCCTGGCATTCAGCTTTGGGTAGATCCTTTCCCTGAACCAGGGCTCGGTAGAGGCGGCGATGGCGCCCTCGCGCGTGAACCACCTGAGACCGCTGTTCTCGTCAGGCTTTGTGGACAGCACCTCTCGGGGATCTGCCTCGACCAAGTAGGTGAGGTTGAGGTGCAGGTGAGATGAGACGTATTGGCCCTTCTTGACGTGCCCATCAACGGTGAGGATCTCGAGGGAATAGATATCGGGCGACACGAGGCGCGCATGGGCAAGCCCGCTTTCCTCACGCACCTCGCGCAGGGCAACGGCGGCAAGGTCGTGGTCACCGTCTGCGTGCCCGCCGAGCCACGACCAGCTGTCGTAGAGGTTGTGATAGCACATGAGAACAAGCTGGCGGTCGGGGGAGGTTATCCAGGCCGAGGCCGTGAAGTGTGCGATGGCGTTGTCGCGCGAGAAGAGCTCCTGGCCACTTTGCAGGAGCGACAGCATGACGAGCCTGTCGCGCTCTTCCTGCTCGTTGGTGGGGGTGAAGCGCCTGATGTCGTCGATGGGACTCATGGTCTTCTCCTTGCGTGACGCCTAGAAGAGGCGATCGACCAGCTCGACGATGCCGTCGTGGTCATTGTCGGCAACGACGAGGCACGCCACGTCGCAGACGTCCCGCGAGGCGTTTCCCATGGCGACGGGCATGCCGACCGCCTTCAGCATGGCAAGGTCGTTGCCGCCGTCGCCGACCGCCACGACCTCGTCCATGGATATGCCCAGACGCTTGGCGAGGGCTTGGAGCCCAACTGCCTTGTTGACGCCAAGAGCCGTGCACTCCATGCAGCCAGGTTCCGAGCTCCATACCTCGACCGGAGCGTCCGAGGCAACGATGCGGTCGCGAATGCGCAGGCAGCCCTCGTCCTGCGGGTGGTAGATGTCGAGCTTCACCACGTCGTGGGGATGGGCGGATACCCATAGGGCAAGGTCATCCACCTGGTCGTAGATCTGCTCGTACATCATGCGGTAGCCATGGAGTCCGCACTCGTCGAGTCGCACGACGTCTGCGCACCGCGCCCTCGTGCCGTCGACGCACGAAAGAAAGGGGATCCCACCCTCGCTAAGGGCGATGCCCACCGCCGTCAGCACGGCATCGGTCGGGATGGGGTTCGAGAGGAGCGCCTTGCGGCGTGAGAAGTCGTATGAGATTGCGCCGCTCGCCAAGACGCCGTAGGGGACAAAGGAGAGCTCGTCGCGATATTCCGAGAGCTCGATGACGTTTCTGCCCGTGGCAAGGGCAAGAGCCACGCCTTGAGTGGACAGGGCACTGAGCGCTTCACGCGTGCGGGGCGAGACGTGCTTGTCCGAGGTGAGCACCGTCCCGTCCATGTCGAGGGCGAGTAGCCGGTAGGTTGCCATGGGCTGCTCCTTTGTCCTTTGGTTGCCATGGAAAAGTATGACGCAAAAGTGCGACGTCCTCTTGGGTCACATAAGGCTCTGCGCTCAAACGGTCCTCGCTTCGTTGCGGAACTCGCGCAGAACCTTATGTGACCCAATCAATGTCCGTATGCTGACCCTTGCAATCCATCAAACAGCACACCAACCTACCGGGCTCGTCCGTCTGTGGATGTGCAGACTTGGTCTCGATTCGCTTGTCGTATATGTAGAGGTGTATGTGTCTACAAAAAGAGGGAGGGCCCATGACAGAGCAGTATCTCGTCCTTGACATTGGCGGGACCTACATCAAGTACGCCATCATCGATGGCGAGGCGCAGTTCATCATGCAGGACAAGTTCCGCGCCGACACGAGCAGCGAGGAGGCTATGCTCACATCGCTCCACCTGCTCAAGGAGGAAGTCTCCGAGTACGACTATGACGGCGTCGCCGTGTCCATGCCGGGGCGCATCGACACCAAGCGCGGCTGGGCGCACACGGGTGGCGCCTTCTCCTGGCTGAGCGAATACCCCGCGGCCGAGAAGTACGGTGCCGTGTTTGGCAAGCCTTGCACCATCGCCAACGATGGCAAGTGCGCCGCCCTGGCCGAGAGCTGGGCGGGGTCTTTGGCTGACGTTGACTCCGGGTGCGTCATCGTGCTGGGGACCGGCATCGGCGGCGGCATCGTCTTGAACAACAAGGTGTGGATGGGCTGCTCGGGCGGCGCTGGCGAGCTCTCTTGGCTTGGCGCCAACTTTGACGGGCTGCGCGACCTCGAGGCTTTCCCTCATCACATGGCTGACGTCTGGTGCGGCCGCATCTCCTCGGCGACCATCACGGGCAAGTTCGCGAAGGCAAAGGGGTCGAGCAAGCCGAGCGGCGTCGTGCTGTTTGACGCCTACGAGGCGGGCGATCCCGACGCCGTCGCCATCATCGAGGAGTACGCCGTGCAGGCGGCCGCGGGCATCTTCAGCCTGCAGTGCGTGCTCGACCTCCCGCGCTACGCCATCGGCGGCGGCATCTCGGCCCGTCCCGAGGCAACGAGCGTCATACGTGACAAGCTCAACGAGATCTACGACACCAAGAGGGGTATCCCCTTCTCGCGTCCTGAGGTCGTCACCTGCAAGTTTGGCAACGAGGCAAATCTCATCGGTGCGCTTGCGTTCCACCTTCAGAACGCAGACTAGGGCATGAGAGCTGGCCCGGAATGACTTCCAGGCCAGTTTTTTGACGGTGGCTATAAGCAAAGGGAAGGAGCGTCACATGGCACTACCGAAGGACTTTCTGTGGGGAGGCGCGGTCGCAGCGCATCAGCTTGAGGGTGGCTATGCCGAGGACGGCCGTGGCCTCTCCGTATCCGACGTCATGACGGGTGGCGCCAATGGCGTGCCACGCGAGATCACCGACGGCGTCGTCGACGGCAAGTATTATCCCAACCACAAGGGCATCGACTTCTACCACACCTACAAGGACGACATCGCCCTCTTTGCCGAGATGGGCTTCAAGTGCTTCCGCACCTCCATCTCCTGGAGCCGCATCTTCCCCGAGGGCGACGAGACGGAGCCCAACGAGGCCGGCCTCAAGTTCTACGACGACATGTTCGACTGCATGCTCGAGCATGGCATCCAGCCGGTCATCACGCTCAGCCACTTCGAGATGCCCTACGGCCTGTGCGTAAAGTACGGCGGCTGGGCTAATCGCAAGCTCATCGACTTCTTCGTGCGCTACGCGACCGTCTGCTTCGAGCGCTACCACGAGAAGGTCAAGTACTGGATGACCTTCAACGAGATCGGCAACCAGTTCAACATCACCAACCCCATCTTTGGGTGGACCAATTCTGGCGTCATCTTCACCGAGTTTGATGACCCCGAGAAGATGATGTACCAGTGCGCACACTACGAGTTCGTGGCGAGCGCCAAGGCCGTCGTTGCTGGGCACAAGGTTGACCCGAGCCTTCAGATCGGCTGCATGATCGCCTCCGGCCCGACGTATCCGCGCGAGTGCCGCCCGGAGGACGTGCTCTTGGCCGATGACGCCAACCACCACATCTTCTTCTTTGGCGACGTCCAGTGCCGGGGCGTCTACCCCAACTACGCGCTCAAGATGTTCGAGCGCAAGGGCTGGGACCTCGACATCACCGACGACGACCTCGCCGCGCTCAAGGCTGGCCCGGTGGACTACATCGGCTTCAGCTACTACGCCTCCAGCGTGGTCGACTCTGCCGTCGAGGTGGACATCTCCGAGTCCACGAGTGCCAACGACCCGCACAACGTGCCCAACCCGTATCTCGGCGCCACCGACTGGGGCTGGACCATCGACCCGGTGGGCCTTCGCATCATGCTCAAGCGCTTTGACGAGCGCTACAACGGCATGCCGCAGTTCATCGTGGAGAACGGCATCGGCATGTACGAGGACCTCGACGAGAACATGACCGTCGAGGACGATGCCCGCATCTCCTACCTCGGCGCGCACATCAAGGAGATGAAGAAGGCCGTCGAGGAGGATGGCGTCAACCTCATCGGCTACACGCCGTGGGGCTGCATCGACGTGGTGAGCTTCACCACGGGTGAGTACCGCAAGCGCTACGGCTTCATCTATGTCGACATCCAAGACGGCGGCGAGGGAAGCGGCAAGCGGTACAAGAAGAAGAGCTTCGACTGGTACAAGCACGTGATCGAAACCAACGGCGAAGAGGTGTAGGACCAGGCGAGTACGATTCTTTTCTTTCAGTCATGACCAGTGATGTGGCTCGGAGGGAATGTCCTCCGAGCCACATTGTGTCCATCGCGGCTATACTCTTCTCTTGCTGTCGCTTTGATGGGGGAGAGTTGGCCTATACCCTTGACATAGATGCCCTACGCGAGGGCCAGACGCCCACGCGCAGGCAGATGGCGTTCATCGTATTTGTCATGAGTGTCCCGGCCATCTTGGCGGAGCTCTCCACGACGCTCATGCAATACATCGACGCGTCGATGGTGGGCAGCCTCGGCGCGCATGCGACGGCGTCCATCGGCATCGTCGAGTCGACCATCTGGCTGCTTGACGGGCTTGCGGGATGCGCTGCTGCGGGCTTCACCGTGCAGGTGGCCCAGCTTGTGGGGGCGGGGCGCGACAAGGATGCGCGCGACGTCTTCAGGCAGGCGCTGGTCGTCATAATGGCTTTTGGCGTGCTGCTCGCCCTTGGGGGCGTTGCGGTGTCTCGTCAGCTCCCCGCATGGCTTGGTGGGGATCCCGCCCTCTTTGAGGACGCATCGCGCTACTTCCTGGTATGCTCCTGCGCCATCGTGCCGCTTGCCATGGCGCGTCTGGGGACCGGTATGCTGCAGTGCAGCGGCGACATGCGCACCCCTTCGATCCTGAACGTGCTGTGTTGCGTCTTTGACGTGTGCTTCAACGCGGTGCTCATCCATGGGGGAAACGAGCTGGTTATTGGCCCCCTGACGCTGCCTATCCCGGGAGCGGGGCTGGGCGTTGTGGGCGCGGCGCTCGGCACGCTGTGCGCCCAGGTCTTGACGGCCGTGCTGCTCCTGTGGTTTGCCACCCAGCGCTCCGAGCGCCTTGCGCTGCGCGAGAGGGGCGTCTGGGTGCCCCAGCCTTCCACAATCAGGCCTGCCTGGACGGTCTGCTGGCCGATGCTGCTGGAGCGCGTGGTGACGAGCAGCGCCTACGTGGCATGCACGGCGATCGTGGCACCCTTGGGGGTCGTTGCCGTGGCCGCAAACTCCCTTGCCATCACCGCGGAGGCCGTCTGCTACATGCCGGGCTATGGCATCGAGACGGCTGCCACGACCATCGTCGGCCAGGCCGTGGGGGCGCGCCGTCGTGACCTGGCTCGCTCGTTCGCGCGGCTCTCCACGCTCCTGGGCATGCTGGTCATGACGGTCTCCGGGGGTCTCATGTTCGTGTTTGCCCCGCAGATCATGGGCATGTTGACGCCTGATGCTGCCGTCCAGGCCTTGGGTACGCAGGTGCTGCGCATCGAGGCGTTTGCCGAGCCGCTCTTTGCCGCGTCGATGGTGGCTTCCGGGGCGCTTCGTGGTGCGGGCGACACCCTTGTTCCCAGCGTCATCTCGTTAGCTTCCATGTGGGGCGTGCGCATTACGCTCATGGCCATCGTCGCCCCGCGGTGGGGGTTGGTGGGTGTGTGGTCCGCTATGGCGTTTGAGCTGTGCGTCCGCGGTGCCCTCTTCCTGTGGCGTCTGCTGCGCGACCACTGGCTGGACAAGGCGTCGCTTCGCTAGCCCTGCGTTCCGCTCACCGAGCGACATCGTCTGCCACGGGGTTCCCAAACTTCCTCATCCTACGATATATGCAGGCAGAAGCCTGAAGAGGGAGGACTGGCATGGCTGAGCACAAGATAATCGGTTCGGGTCCGTTGCTTGACGCGCAGGGTTGCCTGCGCGAGCCGGGCTACGCGTTCCGGCCTCCGTTTGACTATGCGCACGACAACATCGCCGCCCCAAAGTGGCGCATCAAGGACTGGGACTACTACCTGGTCTCGGACGCAGAATATGCCGTTGCGCTCACGTTCTCTGACCTTGGCTATATCGGGCTTGTGTCGGCTGCGGTGCTCGACTTGCGTGCCGCCACGCCAACCACGACGAGCGAGCTGGTGCGGCTTCCCCTGGGAAGGATGGGCCTGCCGACAAGCTCCGAGGAGGGTGACATCGACTGGCACAACAAGCGTTGTGACGTGACCTTTGCCCACGTCGCGGGCGGGCGCAGGCTGTCCTTTGCCATGAGGAACTTCTCTGACGATGCGGATCTTGAGGTGGAGCTCTTCCTGGACGAGGAGCCGCGCGACTCGATGGTCATCGTGACGCCTTGGGAGGAGGATCCGAGCGCCTTCTACTACAACCGCAAGATCGTGGGCATGCGCGCCCGCGGCGGCTTTAGGTACGGGGAGCTGTTCCACGAGTTTGACGGCTCCGAGGCGCTGGGCCTTCTTGACTGGGGCCGTGGCGTGTGGACCTATGACAACACCTGGTACTGGAGCGCTGCCATGGGCTACCAGGAGGGGCGTGTCGTAGGGTTCAACCTGGGCTACGGCTTTGGCGACACGACCGCCGCGAGCGAGAACATGCTGTTTGTCGATGGCGTTGCCCACAAGCTCGGACGCGTGACCTTCGAGATTCCCCATGCTGACGATGGTAGCCCATCCTACCTCGAACCGTGGCGCATCCTGGACGACGAAGGCAGGCTTGACCTGGTGTTTTCTCCGTCGTTTGACCGGAGTGACCTCATTGACGTGGCGCATGTGGTCATGAGCGATCAGCACCAGGTATTCGGCACGTTTGCGGGCTCGGCCGTGCTTGATGACGGCTCGATTCTTGCCCTTGAGAACCTGCGGGGCTTTGCGGAGGACGTTCACAACAAGTACTGAGCGGTCAACGGCCCCAATCTAACATTCCGACCGCCGACTTGGAGGGGGATTCTCCATCGAATCCTGCCCTTTTGTGAAAAGAACGTCTCAAGTCGGCGGTTGCTTTTTTAGCCAACGTACCGAACGCCTCGGATTCTGCCCGATTCTTCTTGACAAGAAACCAATGTGATATCACAATCATTTCAGCCATGAGAGAGGACCCATGGCTGGGGGACGCAGGGATGTCCGACCTGAAGGATGGTCGCCCTGCCTCCAAGAAAGGAACGAACGATGAGCGTTGAGAAAAGGGCCTATGCCGCAAGCGGTTGGGGGATGCTTGGCCTCAACATCTGCATGTATTTGCTGAGCCCCGTGTTGTTCTTCTTGTCCATCTACCATCTGAGCAGCTGGTATGGAAATGGCTTCCTGGGCCTGCTACTCATGGTGCTCTCCTGCGTGCTGATAATTGGAGCCATCATCGTCAGCTGCGGGTTCTTTACCCTGCAGCCGGGGCAGGCGCGCGTGTGCGTGCTCTTTGGCAAGTACGTGGGCACCGTGCGCGACGAGGGCTTCCGCTGGGCCAACCCCTTCTATTCCCGCAGCTTGGGAACCTCAAGCCAAGGTGGCGTCGAGACCGCGGTCGCCAACAGCAAGGCGGTCGAGGCGCTGAGCAGCGTGACCACCCACCGTCACGGCTCCAAGATCTCTACCCGTGCCCGCACCTACACAGGTGACCGCATCAAGGTCAACGACAAGATGGGCAACCCCATCGAGATCGCGACCGTCATCGTGTGGCATGTGCAGGACACCGCCAAGGCCGTCTTTGACGTGGACGATTACGAGTCCTACGTCGAGATGATCACCGAGACCGGCCTGCGCCACGTAGCGAGCCTCTATGCCTACGACCACATGGAGGACGACGACACGAGCGAGGGCGTTGCCTCCACCATCACGCTGCGCACCAACATCGAGGAGGTCTCCGAGGCGCTCAAGGCTGAGCTCGACCGCAAGCTCGAGGTCGCCGGTGTCGAGGTGGACGACGCGCGCCTCACCCACCTGGCCTACGCGCAGGAAATCGCCCAGGCAATGCTGCGCCGTCAGCAGGCCGAGGCAATCATTGCCGCCCGCAAGAAGATCGTAGAGGGTGCCGTCTCGATGGTAGACATGGCACTGAGCCAGCTCTCCGACGGCGGCGTGGTCGAGTTTGACGAAGACCGCAAGGCAACGATGGCCTCCAACCTCATGGTGGTGCTCTGCGGTGACTCCGAGGCACAGCCCGTGGTCAACACCGGCTCGTTGTACTAAAACGATGGTCCAGGGAAACGATGATGGCCGCGCGAAAGCAGTACCCGCTTCGCATTGACCCAGAGATCTGGGGCGCTGTCGAGCGCTGGGCAGAAGACGACATGCGCAGCGCCAATGGCCAGGTGGAGTGGATCTTGCGGCAGGCGCTTCGCCAGGCGGGACGTCTTCCAAAAGGGGAGAAAGACGCTCCTCAGGAGGGCAAGCCCTCGCCAGAAAGCGCCTCGGCAAGCGAATAGGTCCCGTTAGTGGCAAAGACCACGTTGTTGTCGGGCATGCGAGGCTCGTCCGAACCGAGAGAGACAATCTCGACCTGCGAAAAGACCGAATCAAGCGCCTCCTTCACCAGCTGAAGGGGGCGCGCCCTTTTGCCCTTGAGCGCAGAGACGACGTTGGACACATAGATGCCTTCGGGGGTCAGCAGGTCACGTACCAGGCTGGCCCCCGCTTGAGACATGAGCTCCGCAGTGGGCTTCTCTGCCGCAAAAAGATCGTTGACAATGAGGTCGTAGCGCCGTTCCATCTCGGAGGCCTGCCTCAGGAAGGCCATGGCCTCTGAGCAGGTGACATGCAGCCGCGAACGCTGTTCGTCAGTCAGGCGGTCGATGAAGAACCACCTCTGTGCCAGTTCGATGACCTTTGGGTCTATCTCCACCACGTCAACGACCGACCGCGTCTGCGCCACGACATGCTTGGGGTAGGAAAGCGCGCCCCCTCCGAGCATCAGCGCATTCCGAATGCCCATCGGTGCGCGAAAGGCTCGGTCAAAGACGCGGTGGTAGCCAAAGGCAAGGTCTGCCCAGCGCTCGTCGACATAGCTTCCGGACTGCCACGTCCCGGCAATGTCAAGCACGCGAATGATGCCGTCGCTATCGGTCTCGGCATCGTATACCTGGGCGCGCCCGAACATGGTCGCCACGTCGGCGTAGTCGTCTTCATCCACGCCTCCAAAGAGGCGCTCAAGTAGGCTCATGGCAACTCCTGGAAGGTGAAGTGCTGCCGTTGGGTTGTCGTGCCGCTCGGCTTTTCCCAGCTTCTCGGTATCATAGAGGATGCGAGCTGGCTATAGAAAGGGGAGGACATGGTAGAGGGCGTCATCTTTGACATGGACGGGTTGATGTTTGACACGGAGCCGCTGTGGACGGATGCGTGGTACATCGTGCTGCCGGAGTTTGGCATTCCCGAGGTACCGCCTGCGCTTCCCGACGCCATGCGCGGTTCGTCGGGTGAGACCTCCTATCGCATCATGCGTTCGTTCATCGGCGAGGATGCCGATGCGCCTGCGATCTGGGCACGCATGAAGGAGGAGGTGCACAAGATGCTCGAGCGCGGCGTGGTCAAGAAGCCTGGCCTTGACGAGCTGCTGGCGTTTTTGGCGGAGCATGACGTTCCCATGGCAATCGCGTCCTCCAGCCCACACACCATCATCGAGATGGACCTCAACAACGCGGGCGTCCGCGACTACTTTACGTACATCGTGTCGGGTGAGGACGTCGAGAGGGCAAAGCCCGATCCGCAGGTCTTCCAGGTTGCGGCTGAGCGCATGGGAACGGAGGCCACCAAGACGCTCGTGCTCGAGGACAGCCTGAACGGCGTGCGCGCCGGCGCCGCCGGGAGCTTCATCACGGTCATGGTTCCTGACATGATTGCCCCCACCGACGAGATCCGCGCCCTCTACACGCGCGAGTGCAAAGACCTGTTCGAGGTGCGTGACCTTCTGGCAGCAGGAGAGCTTGACGCCTAACGTATCGAACCGCTGATGCAAAAGGGAGGGTCCCGCGGACCACATAAGGCTCTGTGCTCAAACAGTCCTCGCTTTGCTGCGGAACTCGCACAGAACCTTATGTGGTTCGCAGGACCCCTTTGTGCGTCATGGGGAATTGGTTAGTCCACCTGGGCGACCATCAGCATGTTGGTTGAGCTCGTGTAGTGGTCATCTCGGGGTGTGGTGACGCGGTCTCCTGCCGTCAGCACGACGATGTCGCCCGTCTGTACTACGCCGTTGGCCTTGGCGACCTCGATGGCGTTGTGCAGCGTGGGCATGAGCGAGGGCTGCTCCTGCGAAAGGAACGCATAGCATCCCCAGTTGAAGCACGTGCGGCGGATGGCCACCTCGCTCGGGGTGGTTGCCCAGAACGGGTGATTGGGCTTGAACGTGGAGATGAGGCGCGCGGTCCGTCCGGAGTGCGTGGGGCACAGGATGCACTTGGCGCCAACACGTTCGGCGGTGGTGACGGCAGCAAAGCCGATGGAGCTGTTGACGTTCTTGAGGCCGCCGCGCTCGTGGTAGATGTGACGCTCGTCCAGGTAGCGTTCGGTCTCCTTGCAGATGTCCGACATGGTCCTGACCGCCTCGACCGGCCACATGCCGGCGGCGGTCTCACCGGAGAGCATGACGCAGTCGGTGCCGTCGTAGATGGCGTTGGCGACGTCGGTCACCTCGGCGCGCGTGGGGCGCGGGTTGTGGATCATGGAGTCGAGCATCTGCGTTGCGGTGATGACGGGCTTGTAGGCATCGTTGCACTTGCGGATGATCGTCTTCTGGATGTGGGGAAGCTTTTGTGCGGCCATCTCGACGCCCAGGTCTCCACGGGCGACCATGATGCCGTCGGAGGCGGCCAGGATCTGGTCAAAGTTCTTGACGGCAAGCGCGCTCTCGATCTTGGAGAAGATCATGGTGTCGGGGGCGCCGGACTTGGCGCAGATCTTGCGGATCTCCTCGACTGCCTCGCCGTTGCGGATGAAGGAGGCGGCGATGGCGTCAATGCCCAGCTCGCAGCCAAACATGATGTCGGCAATGTCCTGGTCGGTCACGTTGGGCAGGGCAACCTCCACGTTGGGGATGTTCACACCCTTCTTCTCGCCGAGCTCGCCGCCGTTGACGACGGTGCAGTAGATGTCGTGGCCGTCGGTCTTGTTGACCGTGAGGGCGATGAGCCCGTCGTCGACAAGAATCGTCGATCCGGCCTTCAGCTCGCTGGGGAGATTCTCGTAGTCGACCATGAAGCACTCGCTCGTGCCCTGGACGACGCGCGTGGTGACGACGACGCTGCTGCCGCTCTCGAGCGTGACGGGCTCGTGCCCGACGAGCTCTCCGGTGCGGATCTCGGGTCCCTTGGTGTCGAGCATGACGGCGACGGGGATGTTGAGCTCGCGGGAGATGGCGCGTACGCGCTCGATGTTGCGGCGGTGGTACTCGTGGCTTCCGTGGCTGAAGTTAAAGCGGGCAACGTTCATGCCCTCCAGGATGAGCTTGCGCAGGACCTTGTCGTCCTCGGTTGCGGGACCCATCGTGCAGACGATCTTGGTCTTCTTCTTGGTGGGCTTGCGCATCTGTGCCATGTCACACTCCGTCCCTATCGATTCTTTGCCGGTAAGGTGCCTGTTTAACGCTTTGTTGGTCAATGCCATTATATCGTTAGGCATGAAGAGGGGTTCCCTCATTTGCGAAGGAACCCCAATTGTTGACAAATGCACGGTGCCTTAAAGGCAAATGCACGTTGGGTTAGCAGACGATGCTACGGAATACGTACTCGTCGTCCGGAGCGCCCTTGGCGAACGCGGTGGCATTGGTGAGGGTGACGCGGGCGATCTCGCCGAGGGCCTCCTGCGTGAAGAAGGCCTGGTGGCTGGTGACGACTACGTTGGGGAAGGACGTCAGGCGCGCGGTGATGGACTCATAGACCTCGCCGGAGCGGTTCTTGTAGACGTTTTCGTTCTCCTCCTCGTAGACGTCGATGCCGGCTGCGCCGATCTTGCCGGACAGGATGCCGCGGATGAGGGCCTCGGTGTCGACCAGGCCGCCACGGCCGGTGTTCACGAAGATCACGCCGTCCTTCATCTTGGAGATGGCCTTGTCGTCGATCATGTGGTGGCTCTCGGCGTTGAGGAAGGCGTGTAGCGAGATGAAGTCAGAGCGCTGGTACAGCGGGTCGTAGCTCACGCGACGGTCGCCAAAGCCGACGCCGTCAATCAGGCAGTTTGCCTTCTCGTCAAACACGACGTTGCCGTGCGCGTCGTACACGGGCACGTACTCGTCGACGACGCCCTCGTCGATGAGCGCCTTGACGGGACCAAGGTCGGCACCGATGACATACATGCCGAAGCCCTTGCAGATGCGGCACAACGCCGCGCCGATGCGGCCGGTGCCGATGATGCCGGCGGTCTTGCCATGCAGCGTGACGCCGACCAGGTTGTTGAGGTCGTAGTTGTTCTCGCGGACGCGGACGTAGCCCTTGACGACGCGGCGGTTGGCGGCAAGGCCCAGCGCCATGGCGTGCTCGGCGATGGCCTCGGGGCTGTAGGCGGGCACGTTGCAGACGCGGATGCCGAGCTCCTTGGCCATGGGGATGTTGACGGCGTCAAAGCCGGCGCAGCGCATGAGGATGAGCTTGACACCAAAGCTGGCGAGCAGCTCGACGCACATGGCGTTGGCATTGGCGTTTACGAAAGCGCAGACCGCGTCGTAGCCCTGGGCGAGCTGGGCGGTACGCCACGTGAGGTTGGTCTTCGTGAACTCGACCTGGACGTCAGGATAGTCCCCCATTACCTTGCTGAAGGACTCCCTGTCGTAGTCCCTGGTGCCGTAGAACAGGATCTTCATGTGCTAGCTCCTTTCCGGATTGCCGCATCTTTCATGCGCGTGCATGGACTCTGCCAGTCTAGCCCGCAGCGTGCGTAAAAGTCCCATGATTTAGGCATGCGTCGCAAGATGGCGGCTGACCGACTGCCCCTGTGCCGTGGGAGGCGCCCCTCAGCCCTTGCCGCAAGCTTGCGCTACGCGTTTCGGACGATGCGCCAAAGCGTCGTTCGGCTGATGCCGAGCTGCCGTGCCGCCGCGCTCTGGTTTCCCCCGTTTTGCCTGACCACGATCTCGACGATGTCCCGCTCGATGTCGGAGAGCGTCCTGCCCAAGTCGATTCCATACCCATCTTCAAGGCTTTCTGCCGCACGATATGCGGGCCGCTCGAGGGCGAGCAGGCTGCGTACGTCGGAGGCTCGGATCACGCGGTCGCGCGAGACAATGCAGAGCTGGGAGAGGATGCGCTTGAACTGGATGTAGTTGCCCGGCCATGAGTATGACGCGAGAAGCTCCGTTGCCTGGCGGTCGATCTGCTGCACCTCGGTGGGAAGGTCGGCGCTCAGCTGGCTGAGGTAGAGCTTGGCGAGCGTCGGTATGCGCTCCTTGCTTTCGCGGAGCGGCCTGAGCTCGATCTCGACGCACTGGAACCGGTCCTTGATGAAGGGGATGTAGGTGCTGACGAACTCTCCCCGCGGGTTGCAGGAGAAGATGAGGAGGTTGCGTTGGGCGGCGTTCGTGCTTACGAACGCCGAGAAGAGGTCGTTGATGAAGGCTTCCTCACTTGCCCCCATGTTCTTGACATGGATGGTCAGCCCGCTCTCAAAGAGCGGAGACGTCCTGCCGCTCAGGAGGTAGTCCTTGGAACGGTCAGTGAGCAGCCCGCAGTCTATCTCGACGAGGGGATGGGCGGAGAGCCGAGAGTTCATGTAGGCGTACGAGGCCATGATGGTCCGGCCCGTCCCGTATTCTCCCGTAAAGAGGAGGGGCCGTCCGGACGCCACGGCATCCTTGATGCGGCCATCCATGCCTGCCGCAGTCCCTGTCAGGCTGAAGGGGTTGTCAAGAAACTCGTCATGGGCCTCGCGCTTGGTGTAGTACGAGATGCCTGCGTGTCTGGCGGCTCCCTGGGATTTGCTCCCCGTGAGATAGAACGTGACCTTGGCGTTGCTTCCCGGAGAAACAAACGACCTGATGGCGTATAGCCTCCCTCCCACGGTCTTGCGCACGCTCTGCACCTCCCCCGATCGGGCCTGGGGGAGCAGCTGCCTGAGATAGTCGAAGAGTGCCTTGTGGCCCCCGTGGTCCAGCGTGGTGAAGAGCAGCGTGTCGTTTTCGCTGTAGATCACGGTGTCTATCCCCGATTGCCGGATGACCTCGCGGAAGAAGACGCTTTCCTCGTGCGCTTGGCTCACGTGGCGTGCGATACGCACCGCCTCGTCTATGGACTCGCGCACGGATGTCTGGCCTGAGGTGATGAGCACCGTGTTGAAGCCGTTCTCGCGAAAGACGGTGCTCGAGATGACGTCGCAGAGAATGGTGGTATATCCATTGTGACGGAGGGGCGCGACCATCTTGAGCGCATCGTCATGATCGACGAGCGTGAAGATGTCGAGCCCGAGCTGGAGCACGTCACTTGTGATGCGCGCGGCGTCCGTGATGCCAGAAAAGCCCACAACGGCCCTCTTGCCCTGGATTCCCTCTGAGAATTGCACTGCCTGGAGCACGTCAAACTGAGAGGTCTTGACGTCAACGACAGGAAGGTCGAGGCGTTCCCTCAGCAGGTCTGCGGTGCCCCCGCGCGATAAGATGAGGTCGAAGGGCTCCGTAAGCTGTTCTATGGCTGCGGCAACGCCTTCTTCCAGGTCACCCACGACGACGCGCATCTGCACGTTGTCATAGGAGCGAGCCTCGCGCTCGAGCACGGCGGCAAGCCCCTCATAGGGCGCGACGGCGAGGATGCGGATGGTTTCTGCCATGAGTGACCCCAAAACGGTCGTTGGGCGTAAGAGGACTGTTTTATTTTGAAACACTTTAGATGAAATAAGCGCTCAAACAAATAAGAATGTTTCAAATATGAACAATATCGTGTCTTTTCAGTACTGTCTGGCGGGGCGAGCCCTCGTATCGTATCAATCAGACGACAGACGATTGGACTGGCAATGGCAGAGTTACTCGTCATAGCGGATGACCTCACGGGAGCACTTGATTCCGGAGTCCAACTTGCGCGCAAGGGTCAGCGCGTCTTGGTGAGCCTTGACTGCGAGCACGGATTGGGCACGGTCTTTGATGCGGACGTCGTCGTCATTGACACCGAAAGCAGGCACGATACGCCTGAGGTTGCCTACGCAAAGGTTGAGCGCCTCGTCTCGGAGGGCAAGGAGCTCGGTGTCTCCCGCGTCTACAAGAAGACCGACTCCGGTCTGAGGGGAAACGTCGGCGCCGAGCTGTCGGCGACGCTCGAGGCGTCGGGCTATGACCACCTCAACTTTGTCCCTGCCTATCCCAAGCAGCAACGAACGACCGAGGGGGGCGTCCAGTATGTGGCGGGCGTGCCTCTTGCGCAGAGCATCTTCTCGGTCGACCCTTTGAATCCCGTGCGTAAGAGCAGGGTCGCCGACCTCATCCACGAGCAGAGTGACGTCGTGGTGACAAGCGGCCAGGATGCGGTGCGTAAAGGGGTCGTGGTCTTTGACTGTGCAACAGATGACGACATGCGCCGCATTGCCAAGTCCCTCATCGAAAGCGATGGCCTTGCCCCCATGGCTGGCTGCGCAGGGCTTCTTGAGATGCTGCCCGTACAGGAATCAGCTGGTGACGCGGTCGATCGTTGCCCGACGCTATCCGGGAAGCTCGTGGTGGTGTCAGGGTCGGTTAACGCCGTCACGTCGTCGCAGCTTGACGAGGCCGAGCGCAAGGGTGCCTATCGCAGGCACCTCCCCATCGGGAGGATCCTTTCCAAAGAATGGGGGAGCCAGGAAGCCCGCGCCTTCGTGGACGGGGTACTGGAGGAGGCTGCCGGCCATTCCGTCATCCTCATTGACACGCTCGGCTATCAGCTCAACGCCGAACAGCTAAGCGACGGCAACTCAGCTCGGTGCATCTCGGAGGCCGCGAGCCTCTGCGCATCCCTCGTGAGCGAGGACCCTGACGTGACCGTCATGGTCGTGGGCGGGGATGCGCTCGTCGGCTTCATCGACAAGGTCGGCGCCACCGTGCTCCAGCCGCTCGAGGAGCTCTTTCCCGGCATCGTCGTCGCCCGCTATGAGGGCGGCGGAAGCGCGGGAACCATCATCACCAAATCCGGTGCCTTCGGGGGCGTCGGACTGTTTTACGACATTCATGAGGTTCTGGAAGGAAAGGTAGGGGGGAAGCGCGTCATGTCTTTAGAGAAGTACAGCCTCAAACTGCCGAAGGCGGTCTACAGCGGCAAGAATGCCCTGGGGGAGATCCCCCAGATTCTGGCGGCCGCCGGTGCCACCAAGGTGGCTGCGTTCACGGACAAGGGCCTGAGGAAGCTCGGCCTGTTTGACCTCGTGGAGAAGGAGCTCGTCGCCAGCGGCGTTGCCTACGACATCTTTGACGACCTGCCCGCAGAGCCGTCCTATGGGGACGTCCAGAAGGTGATCGACCAGTTCAAGCACGTCGGTGCCGACTTCATCGTGGCATGTGGCGGGGGTTCGGTCATGGACGCCGCCAAGCTTGCGAGTGCGCTCGTCACCGACGAGTATGGTGTCAAGGAGCTGCTGGACGAGCCGGGACGCGCCCACAAGTGCGTGAGCCTGCTTGCCATCCCCACCACGGCGGGGACCGGCGCCGAGTGCACCCCCAACGCCATCGTGGGCGTTCCCGAGCGTGCGCTCAAGATCGGCATCGTCAATGACGCGCTCATCAGCGACTACGTGGTGCTCGACGCCGAGATGATCCGCAACCTGCCGCGCTCCATTGCGGCGGCCACGGGCGTCGACGCCATGTGCCATGCCATCGAGTGCTTCACCTCCAACAAGGCCAACCCGCTTTCCGACACCTTTGCCCTCGAGGCCTTCGACCTCATCATGAACAACATCGAGGCCGCGTGTGACGACAAGGAGGCCATCGACGCCAAGAACGCCATGCAGGTCGCGGCCTTCTACGGCGGCGTTGCCATCACCGCCTCGGGCACCACGGGCGTCCACGCTCTGAGCTACCCCCTTGGCGGAAAGTACCACATCGCCCACGGCGTCTCCAACGCCATGCTGCTCGTGCCCGTCATGGAGTTTAACGAGCCCGCCTGCCGCGAGCGTTTTGCGCGCGCATGGGACCGCGCCTATCACGGTGAGGAGGAGCTGGCGACGGACGAGGAGAAGTCCAAGGCGCTCGTGGCCTGGATGGGTCGGATCGTCGAGCATCTCGACATCCCCACGAGCCTCAAGCAGTTTGGCGTCGATCCCGCCGACCTCGACGATCTGGTCGATGCGGGCATGCAGGTCACGAGGCTTCTGGTGAACAACAAGCGCGAGATCACGGCAGAGGACGCACGTGCGATCTACGAGAGGGTGTTGCAGTAATGGTTGATATCAAGGGCATCATCGTTCCCATCGTCACGCCCATGAACGAGGACGAGTCGGTCAACCTCGACGAGCTCCGCGTGCAGATTGACCGCCAGATCGACGCGGGCATCGACGGCATCTTCCCCTTTGGCACCAACGGCGAGGCCTACATCCTCTCCGGCGCCGAGAAGCAGGCCATCCTCGAGGCCACCATCGACCAGGTTGCCGGCCGCGTTCCCGTGTACGCCGGCACCGGCTGCATCTCCACCAAGGAGACCATCGAGCAGACCAAGATGGCCGAGCGCGTGGGCGCCGACGTGGTCTCCATCATCACGCCGAGCTTCGCCAAGGCGAGCCAGGAGGAGCTGTACCGCCACTACTGCGCCGTCGCGGCCGCGGTCGACCTCCCGGTGCTCCTCTACAACATCCCCGCCCGCACGGGCAATGCGCTTGAGCCCGCCACCGTTGCGCGCCTTGCCAAGGACGTGCCCAACATCGTGGGTGCCAAGGACTCCAGTGGCGACTGGGAGAACCTGAAGGCCTACATCGCCGTCAAGGACGTGCGTGACGACTTCATCACGCTCTCGGGCAACGACAGCCTGATCCTTGACGCGCTCATCGAGGGCGGCGCGGGCGCCATCGCCGGCTGCGCCAACGTGTACCCGCACGTCATGGCCTCCATCTATGACCTCTTTGTGGCGGGCAAGCTGGACGAGGCCCGCGAGGTGCAGGGGAGCATCGCCAGCTTCCGTGCGGTATTCCGCTACGGCAACCCCAACACCGTGGTCAAGATGGCCGTGGCGGAGCTGGGCTACCCGGTGGGGAAGTGCCGCGCCCCGTTCAACTGGCTGCCTGACGAGGGCGTCGATGAGCTGCGCGCGGTTCTGGCCGAGAACAAGCAGAAGGGTATGTGCTAATGAGCGACTACAAGCCCATCGTGGGCATCTCGATGGGTGACCCTGCGGGCAACGGCCCCGAGATCACCGTCAAGGCCCTCTCCGATCCCACGCTCTACGATCGTTGCCGCCCCATCGTGGTGGGCGACTACAAGATGATCGAGCAGGCCAAGGGCTTCGTGAACCACCCCGAGATCACGGTCAACCCGGTGTCGAGCGTGGCCGAGGCCAAGTTTGAAGCGGGCACCATCGACGTGTACCAGCTCGACCTCATCGAGGACGTGTCCAAGTTCCAGCTGGCCACCGTCTCGGCCGAGGGCGGAAACGCCGCGTTCCAGTCCGTCAAGCGCCTCATCGAGCTCGCCATGGACGGCGAGGTGGACGCCACCGTCACCAACGCCCTCAACAAGGAGGCCATGAATCTCGCGCTCGCGCCCGAGGGCATGCACTTTGACGGCCACACCGAGATCTATGCCACCTATACTGGCACCAAGAAGTACTGCATGATGCTCGCCCACCACGACTTCCGTGTGGCGCACGTCTCCACCCACGTGAGCCTGCGCGAGGCCTGCGACCGCGTGAAGACCCCGCGCGTGCTCGAGGTCATCGAGCTCGCCAACCAGGCCATGCTCGACCTCGGCATCAAGAACCCGCGCGTGGCCGTGGCAGGCCTCAACCCTCACTGCGGCGAGAACGGCCTCTTCGGCCGCGAGGAGATCGAGGAGATCGCCCCCGCCATCGAGATCGCCAAGGCCCGCGGCATCAACGCCATCGGTCCCATCCCGCCCGACTCGGTCTTCTCCGAGATGAACGGCGGTTGGTACGACGTCACGGTGTGCATGTACCACGACCAGGGGCACATCCCCACCAAGGTGCTTGGCTTCGTCATCGACCGTGCCACCAACCAGTGGAAGGCCGTCGAGGGCGTCAACATCACGTTGGGACTGCCCATCATCCGCACCTCGGTCGACCACGGCACGGGCTTTGCGCTGGTGGGGAAGGGTACCTCCAACGAGCTTTCGCTTGTGAACGCCATCGACTACGCGCTGCGCATGGCTGCCGGCCGCGCTGCGAGCAAGGGGGCAAACGCCTAGAAGGGGCGTCGCGGCGCAGGGCCGCACGCAACCACTTTTGGAACCAAGCGACCAGGCAGACTGCCAGGCCGTAGGGGAGCTTTGTCAAGTTTTGGAATAGGAAGGAACGATACCGATGACAATGCAAATGATCCTTGCGTTGGCCACGCTCGTGATCATGCTCGTGCTGATCATGTTCGACGTGATGCCGTTCGGCGCACCCCCGATCTTCGCGAGCCTTCTGCTCGTGATCTTCGGCCAGCTCTTTGGCGCCGAGTGGGAGGTCCAGTGGGACGTCCCGTACGCCTTCGCCGGCTTCACCAACGCGAGCGTGTGGATGGTCGCGTTCTTCATGGTGGTTATGGCTGCCGTGCAGAAGACCAGCCTTATCGCGGGCGTCAAGACCTCTATGGGCAACCTCGTGACCAAGGGCGGCTTCAAGAGCTACGTCCTGCTCATCCTGCTGGTCATGCTGGGCTGCACCCTGGCTGGCGGCGGCTCCACCGGCTACTACGTGCTGATCCTCTCCCTCGTGGCCACGCTGCCCTATAACGAGGAGTTCCCCACGTCCAAGCTGCTCATGCCGCTGGGCTTTGCCACCAACCACCCGCTCATCCCCATCAACGTCGCCCTGCAGTTCGGCCTCGCCACCACCGTTCTCGAGTCCGCCAACTTCTCCACCGACGAGTTCACGATGTTCAAGTTCGCGCTCGTGACCTTCGCGCTCTCTATGGGCTTCCTCCTGAGCGCCATCCTGGGCTGGAAGCTCCTGCCGAGCCACCCCATCGCAGACGCCACCGAGGAGCAGAAGGCCAACCGTGACGCCGCTGGCAACCAGATGGATCCCACCAAGGAGAAGATCACCGTCGCCCTCTTCGTCATCTCTGTCATCGCCATGATGCTCATGAGCCAGCTCGGCAACATCGCCTACGTCGTGCCTGGCCTGTGCGCCTTCGCCCTCATGCTGATGGGTGTCGTCAGCTGGAAGGAGTTCCGCGACAACATCTTCGCTCCCGTCATCCTGATGATGGCTGGCGTCATCCCCGTGGCCAACGCGCTCGCTGACTCCGGCCTCAGCGCCATGATCGGCGAGGGCGTGGCAGGCTTCGCTGGTGCGTGGTCGCCGTTCATGATTGTCTTCGTGTTCTCGCTGCTCACCTCCACCTGCGCCACGTTCACGGGCTCCAACATCGGCTCCGCCTTCATCTTCTGCCCCATCGCCGTCGCTACCTGCATCCAGCTGGGCGTCAGCCCGCTGGCCGCCTGCGCCGCCGTCATGCTCTCCGCCTGGCAGGGTGGCTACATGCCCGTCGACGGTCTGCCGGCCATGATCTACGGCATGGGCAAGTACACGCTGCCCGAGTTCTGGAAGTTCACCGTGCCCATGTACTTCATCCGCATTGCGGCCATGTCCCTGGGTGCCATCCTCGTCTTCCCGATGTAAGACCTTCCCTTCCGGGCGCCCCGCCCGCCCCTTCGGGCGGGGCGCCACCCGGACCTTAGCCATCTGCCCGCTTTCGCATGAGAGAGGTGAGCCACATGTCTGGCTGCGAGTACTGGAGCTACGCATCGACGAGGGCCTGCGCCGACCCCGTGCGCACCGTGGTGCTGTGCGTGCCGGACGCGTACGTGCGCAGCTCCGAGGGCGTCGCCGCGTTTGCCCGCGAGAGCGGTTGGATGGATGAGGTCGAGGCCGAGGGCGCCGTCATCGTGGCGCCGGTTGTGCCGGACGGCCGGGCCAGCGCCCCTGATGACCTGGCGCGCGAGGCGTACCGCACGGCATGCCGGCAGCTGGTGGCCCCGGCGCGGATGTCCATTCCCGGCCGCGCCGGCGGGCTCTGGGCATGGGAGCCGCTCATCAGCCTGGTGGGCTATCAGGAGGGGGCCGCGCACGCCGGGGGCGTGATGGTGGCGCACCCTGCCTTCGCCGCCTCGTATGTGCTGGTCGACGGCCGCCCCGAAGATCTCTCGCGCGGCGACGACCCATCTGACCACTGGTTTGTCCCGCGGCCGTCCGACGCCTACCATGCGCTCAACCGCGAGGTTCCCGTGGCGGCGTGGCTCATGGGCTCCGCCTGCGACGAGGCGCTGGTCGCGTACCTGCGCGCCGTCGGCGGCCCCAGCTGGGGCCTGCGCGTATCGCCTGAGCTGACGGGCACCGGCCCGGCGCTGGCCCGTCAGGCCATGCGCGAGCTCGTCTGTCACGCGATCCGCTGGAAGAACGGCCCCGACGGCGAGCTTGCCTGGCACCAGAGCCGTCAGGAATTCTTCCTGGGCGACCGCTTTGACCACCGTGTGGTGGAGCTGGGCTACACGTCCTACCACTACGCGCTGCACCTGCCTGAGGGCATGACGCGCGACGAGGCCCGTGGCCTGCCGCTCGTCATCTCCATCCATGGGAGGGGAGAGCCCTCGTACCTGTTTGCCGACAAGAACGGCTGGGAGGCCCTTGCGGACGAGACGCGGGCCTTCATGGTCGCGGTGCCCGACTCCCCCTACAACGTCTGGCTGGCTGACCGTGACGCCGAGGTGCTCGAGCGCCTGATCGACGACGTCGCCGAGGCCTACGGCTGCGACCGCACGAGGGTGTATGCGACGGGCTTCTCCAACGGCGGGGCCTACACGTGCCAGCAGGCGACGACGCGCCCGTGGCTCTTCGCGGCCGTGTCCCCGTGGAACGCGCCATCGGCGGAGGCCATCTTCGGCAGCGGCATGGGCGACTACTTCTACCACCCCTCCTTTGCGGCGGGCGACTGGGAGCTGCCCTTCTGGATCTGCACCGGTGACGCCGACGACAAGGGCGTGGTTGACCGCACGGCCGACCTCGCTGACGTGCTGCCGCCCAACGGCTGCTCCCCCGAGCGCGAGCAGGTCTGGGATGGCACAAACCACTACACCGCAGGCGCGGGCTACATGCAAGGGGAGCGCCTGGTCACGCGGGCTTTCGCCAACGCGTGGGGCAGCGTGCGCGTGGGGCTCACCACGGTGCGCGACATGCCCCACGGCGCCATGGCCGACGAGGCGCGGGCGGCATGGGCGTTCATGTGCAAGTTCAGGCGGCCCGAGGGCTCGCATGCGGTAGAGGAGGTACAGGCATGAGAAACGACGTCAACCCGCTGGTGAGCCACTCGCTGTTTGGCGGGGAGCTCATTGAGGAGCAGGTGCTGGGAACCACCTCCGGCAAGCTCAATCCCGAAAACGACGTGGAGGTGGCGCGCGGCGCGGACCGCACCATGTTCTCCTACGTGCCCAAGAGCGGCTGCCCGCACCCCAAGCAGGGGCAGGTGCTCATGGTGCTGCGCGACGACGCCACCTTCGAGAGCGCGGCTGCGCTGCTTGACGGCCTGGGCCTGGCCGAGCTTGCCGAGGACCGCCACTTCGTGGTGCTGTTCCCCAACCCGCTTGCGGGCGGCTGGAACTACGAGGCGGACCCTGCCCGCGAGGACGACGCCGACTTCCTCGTGCGCTGCTTCGCGGCGCTGCCCGGCTCGAAGGGCGGCGTCGCCGGCTTCAACGGCATGATCTTCCACCTGGCAACCACGCCTGAGAGCTCGGCCATGGCCGCCACGCTGGCTGCCACGCGCCCGCTTGATGCTGCCGCGCTCATGGTGGGCGCCTTCCCGGAGGGCTTCGAGGCTCCCGAAGGTGAGGGTGCCGAGCAGGTGGCCTGGCTCTACGACAGCAACGCGGCGTACGCCCAGCGGCTGTGCGCCCAGAACGCGGCCACGGTGACCACCGAGCTTGCCCGTGGCGTGGTCTGCCACGCAAATGCCGAGAACCCGTGCGTGCGCCACTACGAGTCTCCCAACGGCCTCTCTGCCGACGAGGTACGCGACGCCTGGGAGCAGATGTTCTCCGAGACGCGCCGCTGGCGCAACGATGTCTACGGCATCTACCAGCCACGCATCGACTTCGCTGCGCGTGGGTTTGTCTCGCACGTCGAGGACACGTCGCTCGGCCTTCCCGACGGCCTTCCCCGCACGTGGTTCGAGTACGTGCCCGAGCGCCTACGCGGCACCACCGAGCCGATGCCGCTCATCATCTACCTGCACGGCATCAACTGCATGGGGCTCTACGGCGCCGAGCAGAGCGGCTGGGCCGACCTCGCCGACCGCGACGGCTTTGCCTGCGTCTTTCCCGACGCCACCATCGAGATGCGCTGGAACGGCTGGGACGACCCACGCCTGCCGAGCGACATGGACTTCATCCTCGCGCTCATTGAGCATATGGGCGAGGTCGTTCCCGTCGACCGCCGTCGTGTCTACGTGTCGGGCTTCTCCATGGGCTCGATGATGACCAACGCGCTGGCCTCCGCACACCCCGAGCTCTTTGCCGGCGCGATCGCGCTCAACGGTCCCCACCAGAGCTACCTCACCACGCTGGACGAGAGCGCGCCCATGCTGCTGGCGTTCCGCCGCGACTCGGTGCTGAGGGACCTCGAGCCCTCAGACGAAGCCGTCTCGCCGCTGCGCGCGATGGGGGAGGCCCGCAAGGCCGCCTATGACTACCGCATGCCCTTCGTGCAGTTCGTGGGGCTTGCGGACCCGATGGGCATGCCCAAGGGGCGCATCTGGCCCATCACGGTGGCCGACGAGAGCCTCTGGCCCCGCACCGTGGGCTACTGGCTCGCCTACAACCACTGCGGCGAGCTGGGCTTTGACGCGCAGACGCCCACGGGCTTCGCGTCCGACACCTTCGAGCGCACGGGCCGCTTTGACGTGCAGGGGTGGCGCTCGGACGACGAAGGCGCGCCGACGCTTTACCGCTTCGTGGGCGTCGAGCGCCTGGAGCACGCGGTCGACCCGCGCGCGATTGCCCTGGGCTGGAGCTATGTCAAGGGATGGGCGCGTGAGGCTGACGGCAGCCTGACGCGTCTTGGATAGGTCACGGAAGAAAGAGAGGAGAGACAGCGATGATCGTTGACAGCATCGAGCACGTGCGCGACTACGCGGCTCTGCTTCCGCACCTCGAGGCGGGGCTTGCCGCCATGGGCGACGGATCTGGCCTCGCGGTGGGCAAGCACGAGTTTGAGGGAGGGTTCCTCCTGGTGCAGGAGGGCGAGACCTCACCTCTGGAGGAAGGGACCTTCGAGGCGCACCGCAAGTTCATTGACGTGCAGTTTGTCCTCGAAGGCGCCGAGGAGATCGCCTGGCAGGAGTACGGCGACCTGACGTGCGCCATCCCGTATGACGAGGCGAGCGACAAGGAGCGCCTCGACGGCTCCCGCGCGCATCACCTGCTCGTGACCGCCGGCATGTTCTGGGCGGCGTTTCCGCACGATGGGCACAAGGCGATCTCGCACGTAGACGAGCGGCACCACTACCGCAAGGTGGTCATGAAGCTCCCCGTTAGGTAACGGTCTGGCGTCTGCGCCAGATGGCGTGCCCGCGAGGGCACCAGATAGGACGAAAGCACAGCGAAAGGAAGGAACAGGACATGGCAATCAAGACACTGAACAGACTCACCCCCGACGGGCAGGTCTACTACGACTCCGAGATGAAGATTACCGAGGCCTTCGTCAACCCCGGCCCCTGGACCACGGCGCATGGACCCGGCCTCCTCGAGACCCCTGCCGGCACGATTCTGTGCTGCTGGTTTGCGGGCACCTACGAGGGTGACACCGACATCAACGTGGTCGTCTCCCGCCTGGAGAAGGGCTCCGACCAGTGGAGCGAGCCGACCTACATCTCTCATGACGACGACCGCTCCGACCAGAACCCGTCGCTGTTCTTGGCTCCCAACGGCGAGATCTGGTGCATGTACACCTCCCAGCAGGGCCGCCAGCCCGGCAAGGACAACATGCAGTACACCGCGCAGGTCAAGCGCCAGATCTCCACGGACGATGGCCTGACCTGGAGCGAGCCCGAGATCATCTTCCCGGAGGAGGGCACCTTCTCGCGCCAGCCCATCCAGATTCTCTCCAACGGCCGCTGGATCTATGGCAACTGGCTGTGCACCGACAGCGCCAACGCGCTCGCTGGCGACCCGTCTGCCTTCCAGATCTCTGACGACGAGGGCAAGACCTGGCGTCAGGTGATGGTCCCCAACTCGGCCGGCCGCGTGCATCCCACCGTCGTCGAGCTTGAGGACGGCCACCTGGTGGAGTTCATGCGCTCCCGCGAGGCCGACTGGATCTATCGCAGCGAGTCCTTCGACTACGGTGACACCTGGACTGAGCCCGTCCCCACGGTGCTTCCCAATAACAACTCGGGCATCTGCGCCATCAAGCTGGCAAGCGGCCGCATCGCGGTGACCTACAACCACTCCAGCGCCCCTGCGAGCTACACCAACCGCGGCGCGTGGCCGGGACTCCGCTGCCCTGTGAGCATCGCCCTGTCTGAGGACGGCGGTAAGACCTTCCCGCTGATCCGCCACATCGAGCGCGGCCAGGGCTATGTTGGTGACGAGAACAAGGCCAACAACATGCAGTACGAGTATCCCTGCATCATGCAGGCGGCCGACGGCATGATTCACCTCGCCTACGCCTACGAGACCCGCAAGGGCGTCAAGTGGGTCACCCTCTCCGAGGCCGACGTCATGGGCGAGAAGCGCGGCGAGAGCACCTACAATCCGACCTCTGGCGAGGTAGCAAAGTAGACTTCGCTTAAGGGGGCGAACATCCTCGGTGTTCGCCCCCGCTCTTTGCGCTACTATATACCGCTAGGTACAGGCGGTCTGACATGGCAGCCTTGGTGAGCCCTTGCCCCTCCTGGGGAATTATGATCGGGCATCAATCTGTCTGGCCGCAGAAGGATCGAAGACCCAGGAGGAGTGCGATGAGGGAATACCTTGTCGAGGCAAGTGACGTACTTGCCGACGTGAAGACCGACTCAGTGGTCGGTCTGAGTGCCGCCGAGGCGGCATCGAGGCTCGAGAAGCAGGGCCCCAACAAGCTGAAGGAAGCCGAGAAGGACCCGCTGTGGAAGCGGTTCTTTGCCATGATGGCCGACCCCATGGTCATCATGCTCATCATTGCGGCCATCATCTCTGCGGTGACGGGCATGGCGCAGGGCGAGGCGGACTTTGCCGACGTCTTCATCATCATGTTCGTGGTCGTTCTCAACTCCGTGCTTGGCGTGGTGCAGGAATACCAGGCAGAAAACGCGCTTGCCGCCCTGCAGGAGATGAGCGCCGCACAGTCCAAGGTCATCCGCGATGGCCGTCAGATCACGGTGCCCTCCGCCGAGCTCGTTCCCGGAGACATCGTGGTGCTCGAGGCCGGCGACGCCGTGCCTGCCGACTGCCGCATCATCGAGAGCGCCTCGATGAAGATCGAGGAGAGCGCCCTTACGGGCGAGTCTGTTCCCTCCGAGAAGATCGCCAAGGTGCTCGGCCTCCCCTCGGGCCAAGATGACGTGCCCCTGGGCGACCGCAAGAACATGTGCTACATGGGCTCCACCGTGGTCTACGGCCGTGGCCAGGCCGTTGTCGTCGCCACGGGCATGCAGACCGAGATGGGCAAGATCGCAGACGCCATCGCCCAGGCCGAAGACGAGCTCACCCCGCTCCAGATCAAGCTCAACGAGCTGTCGGGTGTCCTGACCAAGCTCGTCGTGGGCATCTGCGCCATCGTGTTCCTCGTGGGCATGATCCAGCATGGTGGCCTTGCCTTCTTCAACGACATGAACGAGGTGCTCAACACCTTCATGGTCGCCGTCTCCCTGGCCGTCGCCGCCATTCCCGAGGGCCTGGTCGCCGTCGTCACCATCGCGCTTTCCATCGGCGTCACCAAGATGAGCAAGCGCCGCGCCATCGTCCGCAAGATGAATGCCGTCGAGACGCTCGGCTGCACGCAGGTCATCTGCTCGGACAAGACCGGCACCCTCACGCAGAACAAGATGACGGTCGTGCGTCACTATGGCGAAGACATCGACCGCCTGGTCCGCTGCATGACGCTGTGCTCTGACGCCAAGTGGGATACCGTGGCGGGCGAGGCCGTGGGCGAGCCTACCGAGGCGGCCCTGGTGGCCGATGCCGCCAAGCTTGGCTTCACGTCGGCTGACCTTGACGCTGCAAACCCGCGCGTGGGCGAGGCGCCGTTTGACTCTGGCCGCAAGATGATGTCGGTCGTCAACCTCTCGCCTGCCGGAGACTACATCCAGCACACCAAGGGTGGCCCGGATGTGGTGCTGGCACGCTGCACCAAGTTCCACACCGCCGACGGCGACGTTCCCATGACCGACGAGCTGCGCGCCAAGATCATGGAGCAGAACAAGGCCATGGCAGATGACGCGCTGCGCGTCATGGCTGCCGCACGCACCAACTACTACAAGAACCCGCCTGCGAGCTACGATGCCGCCGACCTCGAGAAGGACATGACCTTCATCGGCCTGTGCGGCATGATCGACCCGGTCCGTCCCGAGGTCAAGGACGCCATCGAGGAGGCCCATGAGGCCGGCATGCGCGTGGTCATGATCACCGGCGACCACATCGACACCGCCGTGGCCATCGCCAAGGAGCTGGGCATCGTCTCGAGTGCCGAGCAGGCGCTGACGGGTGCCGAGCTTGACAAGATCTCTGACGACGACTTCTTCTCGCGCATCGAGGAGATCGGCGTCTACGCACGCGTCCAGCCTGAGCACAAGACGCGCATCGTCGATACCTGGAAGAAGAAGGGCATGGTCGTCGCCATGACGGGCGACGGCGTGAACGACGCGCCCTCCATCAAGAAGGCCGACATCGGCGTGGGCATGGGCATCACGGGCACCGACGTCACCAAGGGCGTTGCCGACATGGTTTTGGCTGACGACAACTTCGCCACCATCATCGGTGCCGTCGAAGAGGGACGCCGCATCTACGACAACATCCGCAAGGCCATCCAGTTCCTGCTCTCGTCCAACCTTGCCGAGGTCATCGCGGTCTTCGTCGCGTCGCTCATCGGATTCACCATCCTCGAGCCCACGCACCTGCTGTGGATCAACCTCATCACCGACTCGCTGCCGGCCTTGGCCATGTGTATGGAGGCGGCCGAGCCCGACATCATGCGTCGCAAGCCGCGTAACTCCAAGGACGGCATCTTTGCCAACGGCATGGGCGCCGACACGCTCTTCCAGGGCGTCGTCATCGCGGCCCTCACGCTTGCCTCGTACTTCATCGGCCTCAACCATGCTGGCGTGAGCCTCGCCGACGCCGTCGCGAACGACCAGGCCGGCATTGAGGGCATGACCATGGCGTTCCTCACGCTGTCCATGGTCGAGATGTTCCACTCGCTCAACATGCGCAGCCGCCGCGCTTCGATCTTTGGCCTGCCTACGCAGAATGGCTGGGCTTGGGGAGCATTCGCGCTTTCGCTGGTGCTCACCTGGATCGTCATCGAGACGCCGCTCTCCGGTCTCTTCAACTTTGCCGAGCTCGACATGATGCACTACGCCATGGCCATGGGTCTTGCCGCATGCATCATCCCCATCGTCGAGATCTACAAGGCCATCATGCGCTCCGTCGAGAAGGACAAGTAACGCGACATGGCAAAGCGTCCCCAAAAGAGACGAACGAGCCGCGCCGGCAGGGTCGAGCAGCCCCTGCCGGCGCTCTCCTTGCTCACCGAACTCCCTGGCTTTGACGAGCTCGTTCCTACCGACAGGCAGAGGGATGCCTTCGAGGGCGCCTGCAGGCGCCTGGAGGGCGAAGAGGGGGTGCGTCGCGATGAGCTGGCGCTTGGCTGCGTGGTGCGCCTTGACAGGGGCTTTCCTGCCGTCATGACCGCGTCTGGCGTCGTGCGTGCCGAGTTTGCCGCACAGCTCACCAAAGGTGACTTCTCTCGCGTGGCCGTGGGCGACTGGGTGTGTCTGAGGGTGCCGGAGGGACACGAGATGTCCCTCATCCAGGAGATTCTGCCTCGGGAAAGCGACATAGCCCGCTGGAAAGGCGGTGCGCGCGGGGAGCGCCAGACGCTCGCGGCAAACGTGGACGTGGTGCTCGTCGTGCAGGCCTTGGGCAGAGAGCTCATCTCATGTGAGCGGATAGCGCGATCGGCCGTCGTTGCCTCTGACTGTGGGGCGCACGTCTGTGTGATGCTCACGAAGGCCGACCGTGCGGGTGCCGAGATGCTCGGTCGAGACCTCGAACTGATAAGCCAGGTGCTTGGGAGCGACGTGCACGTTGCCGTCACGGCGGCAAAGGGTTCAGGAGAAGGGTCCGAGCTCGAGCTCACGGCCCATGCCCATGGTGCGCTTTGGGGCAACGAGGGCGTCAGGGAACTCGTTCCATCGGGCACGGTCGCCATCATGCTTGGCGAGTCGGGCGCGGGGAAGTCGACGCTGCTGAACGCCCTCTTGGGCAAGGAGGCCCTCGAGACGGGGGCGGTGCGCGAGCGTGACGACGCAGGCCGCCACACGACGGTTGCGCGCCGCATGGTGAGCCTTCCCGGGGCAGGGGTCATCGTGGACGAGCCTGGCTTGCGCAGCCTTCCCATGGTGGGTCACGAGCGGGGGCTTGCGCGCGTCTTTCCCGAGATAGCCGATGCCGCGCGTGGTTGTCGCTTCCGCGATTGCACACATACGCACGAACCGGGCTGCGAGGTGTTGGAGCGCTTTGGTACCGGTTCGTTCACGCCGGTACGCCTCGAAACGTATCTCGCGCTCGCACACGAGATGCGCGAAAGCGCCGCTTCCCTCGATCCTGACGTGGTTATCTAGGCATTTTGCCCCCAAATCCCATTTTTCCGCGCCACCCTGCGAAACCTCTTCGCAGGGTGGCTTTTTTGTCTGGGCAAGCAGGGCGCACCGCCTTTCTACACGGATGTGCTGGCGCTTGATGAAAACCCTGCAGACAGGTGCAGAAAGCTGCGAGACAAGTGCTGCACTTTCTTAAAAAGACGCAGGTAAACACCTTTTTTCAAATGACAATTCCCTTACCGGGCGCATGAGGCGCCCAGGACACGGAAAGCGTGGGGGTGAGCGATGTCTGCTCGGTTCAGGGCGCTGTTTGCGCTGTCGTGCGCGGTCTTGTCGGTCCTGCTGTGCCTGAACTACGCATCGTTTGTCCAGGCGGAGGCCGATCGCGTCCGCTCCGAGACCCTTGCGCGCTACGGCGGAGAGGTGGTGACGCTCGTGGTGTCTGCGGCGGCGCTCGAGCCGGGAGACGTTGCGAACGGGATGAACGTCACAACGCGGGAGTGGTTGGCAGACCTTGCCCCCGAAGGGGCCCTGACCAACCTTGATGACGTCATCGGGCGCGAGGTGGGCAACGCGGCTCCCCGCGGCGTGCCCCTGACCGATGTCACCTTTAGGGACGCATCGGCGACGGCCGAGGTTCCCGACGGGCGCGTGGCGGTCACGTTGCCGGTGACCGACAAGCTGGGCGTGGCGCATGACCTTTCGCGCGGAACGACGCTGACCGCCTATGCGATCACGAGCGAAGGGGCGCGGCTCATCTCGAGCTCGATGACGGTGCTTGCCGTTCCCGTAACCTCTGCCATGGGCTCATCTGGCCAGCTGACGGTCGCGGTGCTTCCCGAGGACGTGCCGGCGGTGCTCTCCGCAAGTGCGTCGAGCGACCTGAGGATCGTCATGCCTGGCGCGGGTGTTCTTAACGACGAGGAGACGGCTGACCCCGCCGCGCCAGCAGAGGTCGAGGCTGGACAGAAGGAAGAGACGAGGGCGGCATCATGAGGCACCAATGGATAGGCCTGTGCGCTGATGGGGCTCGTGACGAGCTCGAGGCGGCACTCAGACAACTTGATGGGGAGGCTCACCTCGTCTTTGCCCGCGATGCGGCTGACATCAGGTGTCGGCTCCGTGACGAGATTCCCGGTGCGTATGGAGCGGTCGTGGGCCTCGGATCGGGTGAGGTGTCCGACGTGAACCTTGCCGCGGCGCTTGTCTCGGATGGAAGGGCACGCGAGGTGGTGCTGGTGCAGAGGTTTGTGACGGGGTCACTTCGCTCCCGGGCGGCCCAGGCGGGCATCTCCTGCGTGATTGACATAGATGACGTGCTCTTTGACCAGATCCTTGATGAGGAGGCGCCTGAGGGTAGTGGTGGAGGCGAGCAGAGGGCGGACGCCGCGGACGTTTCCTTTGGCGATGTCCGGCGGATTGAGCCTCATGAGCGCGAGAGGTGCTCGCCGATCGTGGTCCTCGCTTCCGGAAGGGGAGGAGTGGGGAAGAGCGCGCTCGCCGCTGTCTGGGCGACGCTGGCCGCGCACTGGGGAATGCGCGTGAACCTCTGTGACCTCGACCTCGCCTGCGGAAACCTTCCGCCGCTCCTTGGTCTGGGAAGGTGGGAGGATCCCACGGCCTATGTCAGGGATGGGGTCCTCGACAGGGAGCGTGCCTTGGAGGCGGGGTGTCAGGTGGAAGAGGGCCTGAGGGTGTGGGGGCCGTGCGAGCGTCCCGAGATGGCAGAGCAGGCCATGCCTGGTGTCGGCGAGCTTCTTTCCGCGCTGTCCACCACAGGTGACCTTGTCATCGTCGACACCTCCTCCACCTGTACGGACGCAGTGGCACAGGCGATGCAGATGGCGGACCGGCTGGTGCTGGTGCAGGGTGAGGGGACGGGTGGCGTCACGTCAATTGCCAAGGCGAGCGCCCTTGCGGTCCGGCTGGGAGTTGCCAGAACGCGCATCGTCCGTATCGAGAACAGGTGCCAGCCTCGTTTGGTATCGGCCCCCTTTGCCCCTTGCGCCGTGCTGGGCCTGGAGAGCGCCCGGGCGTTTCGGGCGCCTGACGGCGGCGACGAGGTGGGGGAGCTTCTCTGCGCGGGAGACGTGGGCGAGCTGTGCGAGCTGGGGGGCGACTTTGTGCGGTCGGCTGCCTCGATCCTTGCGACGCTGCTCAAGGAGCTTGGCGTGCTCCCAGATCACGAAGAGGCGCGTAGGGCGGCCGAGAGGCTGCGGGCAAAGAAGGGATTTGCGCTCTTTGGCCGTCGTGGGGAGGTGGCGTGATGTCGGTCCTTGAGCGAGTACGAGAGCACGAGGAGGCGCAAGGCGTCGTTGCGGAGCCGCTGGTAAGGATGAGCGAAGCGGCGCTTCGCGAGCGGCTGAAGCAACAACTGGTGGCGCGGCTTGGCCTCGCAAACGTGTCGCGCATCGTATCGTCAGGCGACCTCGAGACAGCTCGCCGCGAGCTGGGGGACGCATGTTGGGCGATTGTGCATGCGACGGACATGATGGGGATGGCAGAGGAAGATGCCGTCGTGCTTGTCGCGCAGGTCCTTGACGAGGTGTGCGGCCTTGGTCCCATCCAGCCGCTTCTTGAGGACGAGACCGTGACGGAGATCATGATCAATGGATGCTCGTCGCTCCTCTTCGAACGCGCGGGGGTCATCCATAGGGCGGAGGCGGTGTTTGACACTCCGGAGCAGATCCTGATGGTCATGGACCGCATCCTCGCGCCGTTGGGGCGAAGGCTGGACAAGGCAAGCCCCATCGTCAACGCGCGCCTCGAGAACGGGGACAGGGTGAATGCGGTCGCACCTCCCGTCGCGATAGATGGCCCCGCAGTTACCATCAGGAAGTTCTCGAATCGCATCTCGTCGCTCGAGGGCCTGGTTGCCCTCGGCGCCCTTCCTGAATGGTATGCGACGCTGCTTTCGTGGGCCGTGCGTCTGCGCAAGGACATCGCGGTGGCGGGTGGGACTGGTTCTGGAAAGACGACGCTGCTCAATGCCCTCTCAACGGAGATTGACCATGCGGAGCGCATCGTGACCATAGAGGACTCCGCGGAGCTGCGCTTTGACGCGCATCCCAACGTCGTGCGCCTCGAGGCGCGCGAGGCATCCATCGAGGGGACCGGGGAGATAACCATCAGGGACCTGGTGAAGAACGCCCTGCGCATGAGGCCCGACCGCATCGTGGTTGGCGAGTGCAGAGGGGCTGAGGCTATAGACATGTTGCAGGCCATGAACACGGGGCACGACGGTTCGCTCACGACGCTTCACGCAGGAACTGCTGACGAGGCGGTCATGCGCCTTGTCCTCATGGCGCGCTTTGGTATGGACCTTCCCGCCGACCTCATCAAGGAGCAGATTGCGACGGCGCTTGACCTGATCGTGATGTCGGCGCGGCTCGAAGACGGCACGAGGCGCATTACGTCCCTCTCCGCGGTGCGGCGGGACCCCGCAGGTGGCGTGCTGCTTGAAGAGGTGGTCTCCTTCGACCTGTCGGACAGGTCATGGCTGCTCGTGAGGGAACCAGCGTTTGTTGAGGAGGGGCTTTCGCTGGGAGCGCTCGATGCGAGGGAGGTGGAGCGGTGGAGACGGCTCGTATCGTGACCTGCGCGGCACTGGCATGGGCCGGAGCCTATGTGGGCATCGGTGCGCTGGGAAACGCTAACCCTGGGTGGCAGGCGACCTTTGACCATGCCGCATACGGCATGACCTCTGCCATGCGTCGGGTGGGCAACGCGAGGATCTCATGCGCGCTCATCGAGGTGGACAGCGTCTCGGCCCTCTGCGACGAGCTGGTCGGTTGGCTTTCTAGGCACGGAAGGCTGGTCACGCGCAACGAGTGCTGTGGCCTGGTGATCTTGTGCGCCCTTGCTTCCGCGGTCACCTGCGTCATCTGGTCGAGGTCACCTCTTGGCGCCATTGCCCCTTTGGTGGCGTGGTGCGCGGGCATTGCGCTGTGGGATTCGGCTCACAAGGCAAAGAGGGCAATGCAGCTGTCAGCCGAGATGCCCGACGTCTTCAGGACACTTGCCATGGCCCTCGGGTCGGGAGAGACGCTTGCCCAGGCAATCACCTATGTCGGCGAGAACCAAGGGGGAATCGCGGGGTCTGCGTTCATGAACGCGTCGATGCGCCTGCGCTGTGGCATGACCGTCCAGGGGGCCCTGAAGGAGCTGGTCGGTGAACTGGACGCTCCGGGGGTCGAGCTCCTTGCGACGGCGCTCTCCATCTCGCAGCGCACGGGCAGCCCCCTTCGGTCGCTCTTCCAGCAGTCTGCTGTGCTCGTGGAGCGGCAGGGGGACTTCGAGCGCCTTCTCTCGGTCAAGACGGCGCAGGTCAGGCTCTCCGCGCGCATCGTGTCAGTACTTCCCGCGGTGATGGTTGCCACGCTCTCGCTCATCTCTCCTGACTTCCAACGTGGTCTTATGACGGGACCCGGCCTGGTGAGCCTGACCCTGGCGGCGCTAATGGACGGAGCGGCCCTCCTGATCATCCGGAGGCTCATGAAGGGGGTCCTGTGATGGACGCAAGGCTGGCTACCTGCATCTTGTGCGTAGGCTCCCTGACGTATGCTGGCGCCCACACCATGCTCGGTGGCGCACGGCTGCCCGTTGCGGCACCCGACGGGGCAGGGCATTCGCTTGTCACACGCATGAGAGATCTGCCACCGGTACGGGCGGCAAAGGAGCGCTCCCTTCGCGCATCGCGGCGCGATCAGGCCTTACGCGACCTGCCGGCAATGATGGACGTCGTCACGCTCGGCCTTTCCTCGGGTCTGTCGTTTGACTCGTCGCTCGAGCTGTACTGCCAGCGGAGCCAGACCGTTCTGGCGGATGCCTTCAGCGAGGCAATGCTCTCGTGGCGCATGGGGATCACCGGCCGAGACGAGGCGTTGCGTGCGCTCGCGGATGAGCTCGACGTCGCGGCGTTGCGACGGTTTGCGGGGGCGGTGAGCCAGGCGCTTGCCTTTGGGTCGCCCCTGTCGACCGTGCTCGAGCAGCAGGCGCAGGCCATTCGAGAAGAGCAACGTTCCGAGCTCGAGGCAGAGATCGAGCGGGTCCCGGTGAAGATGTTGATCCCCTTGGGGACGCTCATCGTCCCGGCGATGCTCCTGTCCATTCTGGGACCGCTTCTGAGCTCGTCTATAGGTTTCAGGTAAGGGGATGGTCCCGCGCGCGGGGCCGTCACGAGAAGAAAGGAACTGCACATGGGAACGGAGATGGGATTGGTGCTGGTCGAGGGCAAGCGAGCGCTGAGGAGGATGGCTTTGGACGAGTCAGGGCAGGGAACGACGGAGTACGCGATTCTCGTCGGCGTGCTCGTCGTCATCGCAATTCTTTCCATCGTTACCTTCAGGGGCAAGGTGCAGGAGCTGTGGGATGCCATTGCGAGTGGCATGGGGTCGCTGTAGGAGATGGACGGGAGAAGGCGTCGCGTTGCGCTTGCGATCTTCGTGGCCGTCGCCATGGTTGCCATGGCGACGCTCCCCCTCAGTCCGTTCTTTGGGCGAAAAACGTCACCTGACGCGTCGAAGTGGGGAGAGGCAGGAGAGACGCGGGGCCGTGATGGACGCTATGGAAGGTCGACCACCGACGACCTTCTCGAAGGTGCGACTGACGCGCTGTCAGAGCAGTTTGATGCTGACATGTCGTGGGTGCTCGGGGAGGGGATGTCACGCCAGGTAGTTGAAGAAGACGTGCCCGCGGCAGCGGAGCAGGTGCTGAGGACCCACCAATCGAGCGGTGCGTGCGCACTCGTCCAGTCGGGATACCTCGACTTCGTGGGCGACGTCTGGTCCTGCACGGTGCAGGGTGAGGGATGGGTGGAGGTTACGGTCGTGCGCGCGCGAACGGAGGGAGGGTCGGAGGTGACGACCATCCACATGGACGCGCACGCTTGGGAGCGAGAGCTATCACCAACGGAAGGGGGAGGAGAGTGACGTGACGTGCAAAGAGGGACGGACGTTGAAGCTTTTGGAGGAAAGGGAGTTGAGCGGGGTCAGGCAAGCGTCGAGTATGCCCTGGTGCTCTTTGCCCTGCTCGCCAGCATCGTTGCCATGGGATGCCTCTGGCATTCGGCCCGCGACGGAGCGTTGGTGCGCCGGTGCACCACGGCGGCGTCCCATGGCATGTCGGGAGAGGGTGCGCTTGCGTCAGCGCAGGACATCCTTCTGTATTGAGGACGGCCATGACCTCGACTGTCCTTCTCATCAAGAAGGGCAGTCGAGCGTCGAGGCAGCCGTCCTTCTCCCATCGCTGCTCATCCTCTTGGGCATCCTGATGCAGCCCGCATTTGTGCTGTATACGCGCATGGTCATGCGCTCTACGGCGGCAGAGTGCGCGCGCGTGCTGCTGACCGCGTCAAAAGATGATGAGGACGCCTGCAGGCGCTTTGCGCTTCGCAGGCTGGACGCCGTTCCCGACGCCTCCCCCTTTCATGTGGGAGGCAGGGATGGGTGGGAGATCACGTTTGGCTATGAGGAGGATGCCTCGAGCGTCTCGGTCGACATCGTCGGCCGTCTCCGTCCGCTCCCCTTGCTGGGTATCACAACGGCAGCGCTGGGGGAGCGAGACGGCGACCTGCTGGTCTTGAGGACACATGTCACGGAACGACTGAGGCCTACATGGTTTGGGGGGAGCTATGGAAGCTGGCAACAGATTTGGGGATAGGGGCGCCAAGGCCTTCGGACCCTCCGTGGGCTTCTTCTTGGATGGCGAGGGAGGGTATACGACCGTTGCGGTTGCCCTTGCCCTGCTCGTCAGCCTGACGCTCGTGTTTTCCGTCGCCTCGGCCGAATGGACCCTCTCTCGCTCTGCAGAGGTGCAGGAAGTGGCTGATGCCGCCGCGATGGCGGGGTCCAACTGCGTTGCGGCGTTTTCCACAGTCGTCCAGGTGATTGACGCATGCGTGCTCAGCCTCGGGCTTGCGGGGGTGCTGGTCTTCGCTGCAGGGATGGTGGTTGCCGCCGTCCCCTTTCTGCAGGCAAAGTCACCCGCAATACTGCATGCCGGAAGGCAGGTGCTCGATGCGAGAAGGACGTTTGCGACGTCCGCCTCGAGGGGTCTCGAGCGCTTCGAGAGGGTTCTCCCGGCGCTTATCATGGCCAACTCTGCCTCGTGCGTGTCTGCGAACTGCAGGGAGGGCATGTCGTATGTGGGGTGTGCCGTCCCGTTTCCGCAGACGTCAGAGACGGACTATTCCTTCCTTGACGAGGGACCCGACCCTGCCGAGATGGAAGAGTCCGCCGAACAGCTCCGTGAGGCAACCGCAGAAAAGGAGCGTGCGCTCAAACGTGCGCAGGAAGCCAAGGAGCGCGCCTGGCGGGCTGACTGCGTGGACTCTCCCATGTGCATGAGGAGCCGCGCCGCACGGCTGACGGGCATGTCAGGGCGGGCAAACCCCTCGTATGCGAGCGTGGAGGGATGGCAATTTGAGTATGCACGGCTCCGCGCTCGGAACTACTACCTGCTACGTCATACCCGAGAAGCTCCCTTGAACTCGTCTCCTGAAGAGCTCAGCAGGTCGGCGGCTCGAAGGAGGTTCTACGCTTATGCCTACGAGGAGGTCAGTGCCGGCGTGTGCAAGGAGAGCGACCCCGTCGTGATGGACTTGCCAGAACTGCCGCACACGCGCGCGACGGTGCGGTCAACACGGCTCTATACGGACGTATGCTGGCCCTGTACGGAGGAGGACGGGGCAAGGACGATGCATTCGACGCTTGAATGTCCTGGCGCCACGGGTGCGTCCGATGGTGACGCCTCCCTCGAGCAGCTCGAGCAGGGATTGGTCAAACGTTGCGAGGTGTGTGGGATGGACATCGCCGTCATGGGAAGTGCCGCAGACGCGTCGACCAACATCAACAACGGCTTTGAGCACTATTGGCGCATCGTCGTCCAGGCGTCTCGTGACTATAGGGCTGCCCGCGAGGAGGCGGCGCGGGCGGATGCGCGGATGAAGGAGCTGGCCGAGAAGAACACGAACCTCTTCCAGCAGGCAATCGACGCCTTGTCGATTGACCGTCCGCGCATAAGGCCTGCCGGCTATCAGGGCTGTGTAAGCGTGGTCATGCGACACGGCGGCGTTGCCGTCCCCTCAGAGCTCACGGGATCGTTCATAGCGGGGGCGTCGCTTCCGCCCGGCGTCGCCCTCTCGGCGGCGACTTTGGCTCCGGACTCGGCAACCGATGGAAACGACGTGCTGTCACGTGCCTTTGATGGGCTGCGGGAACGGTGGGGCGCACCTGTCGATCTCGTGGGGCACATAGCGGAGCTTTGGGGAAAGCTCCTCGTGGGGTATGGGTCGTCGTACGAGAGCGTTTCCGGGGTGACCGAAGGCTTGCTGGATGATCTCGGGTCCCTCTTTGGCGAGCGTGTCGCGTCGTGGCTGCGCGATAAGCTCACCGCCATCGTGGATGCGTGTGGGTTTCAGCCGGCAGACATGCGCCTGCGCAAACCGGTTCTCGTAAGGTCCCAGCGCGTGCTCGACCAGGCTGGGCTGACAAGCGTGGAGGAGGCGCGGGCGCTCCTCGAGGCCTTGCCCGCAAGTGCCGAAGAGATTCGCACCACAAACTGGCAAAAGGTCCTCGAGGTGTTGGGAGGCTCTGGGGTCGAGATCGCCACGCTCCCCATCCCGGGCAGAGATGGGGAATCGCTTCCCCTCTCACTTGACCTCTCGACATTGGTGAGCGCGCCGTGAGGAGGATGAGGAAGGTGGCTTGCATGCACATCGCATCACGAGGCGAGTCTGGGCAAATGACGGTCGAGCTTGCCGTCTTGGTGCCCATCATCGTGGTCGTGGGGCTCACGATCTGGAATCTTCTACGCTTTGTCGAGGCGTGTGCGCTCTTCGACAGGGTTGCGCTCGATGCGGCCATCTCTCAGGGGGTCGCGCCCAGTGGGACGGTGAGCAACCTCTCTTCCGTCGGGGCGGTTCAATCTTGCATCGAGGAGGCGATGGATTCGCAAAGCTGCACGGTCGAGGTGACCGCCCACCCTCTGTCAGGGGCGGAGCGACATCGCGAGGGAATCTCCTTCCCCGTGTCACCGTTCCTCACCAACTTCGTGTGTACGCTCGTCTATCATCCATGGCCCGGTTCGTTCGTCATCGCGGGCGTGGCATACGACAGCCCGCTCGTGTTGCGCCACAGCCGCTCGATCGTGGTGGATCGCTTTCGGTCAGGGGTGGTGGTGTAGATGACGGTCGCAGTCTCATGTCGCCTTCTCTGTGGTTGGTGGCAGCGCCTGCGTGGGCTGCTCTGGACGGATCCGTCATCGTCGGGGGTTGTCCTTTTGTGCCCATGTCGCTCCATCCATACCTTCGGGATGTCCTATCCCATTGACGTGGCGTTCCTGTCAGAGGACGGGCTGGTCGTCCTGGTCAGGAGGAGCGTGTGTCCAGGAAGGATGCTCTCGTGCCGGAAGGCGGAGCTGGTGCTCGAAAGGCCGTCCTCGGAGCTCGAGTGGTTCTCTGAGGGAGATCGGGTCGATTTGTTGGCAAGGGGATGCGTGACCGAAGGGAGGAGTCGATGAGGGATAACGCCCGGGATACCCGCTTGGTGGTGCGACAGCCGACCGAGGTGCTTGCGACTAAGGTCTGCCCGCAGTGCGGGCAGGTGCTCTTTGAGGACATGGACGTGTGCTACGGTTGCCTCCATGACTTCTCGCGGAAGGTGGACGTCGGCTCGTTGGGGCTGCCGGTCACCCTCTTGGAGGGAAAGGGGCAAAAGGGAGGTTCCGCAGACGGTGCGGGGGAGGGGCAGCAGCAGGCTCTGGACACGCGGGACGTCTCGCCCAGCAAGGAGCCTGAGGCGATGGGGGCGTACGCGCTTCGTGTCAGCTCGGAAGACGTGGAGCTTACGATTCCCTTGCCATCCTCAGGCGTCATGGTGGGGCGCCTCCCCACAAACGACATCGTCTTGCGCTCCCGATCCGTCTCGCGCCACCATGTCCTCATCGTCCCTTGTGAAAGGGAGGTGCGCGTCATTGACCAGGGGGCGACGAATCCCGCCGTGCTCGATGGTGTGGAGGTGGCCTCAAGCGCCGTCATGATGCCTGGGAGCACCCTCGACGTATGCGGGGTGCTGTTCACCCTCGTCAGGGAAGGAGGCGATGTCACCGACATTTCGTAATCAAGCTTTGTGTGCTTTGGTATGCTTCTTCCATCTATGTGCTTTGACAAGGCGCAGGAGATGGGAGAGACAACATGGCTCCACAAAAGCACAACGCGCGCGGACGTATGGTCCAGCGGCTCCTTATGGCAGCTGTTGCCGTCTTGGCGGTCCTGGCGATCCTTCCCCATGTGGCGTGGGCACGCGACTATTCCATACGGCAGGTGAACATCGACGCCACGATCGGGACGGACGGATCGGTCAATGTCTGGGAGACTCGCCAGTTTGACTTTGACGGTTCCTTCCACGGGGTCTACTGGAAGATTCCCACAGGTCGATTCAATGGGCGCAGCGTAGAGACGTCCATTCTGTCAGTCGGTGAGATGGTAAACGGTCAGTTTGTCGAGTTCGAGCAGGCGGACACGGGTGCCGAGCACACCTACGAGCTCTCCGAGTATTCCTCGTACGTGCAGGTGAAGCTGTACTCCTCCCATGAGGATGAGACTGCTCAGTTTGTCCTCTCGTACTCCGACACCAACCTTGCCGTGCGCTATGACGACACGGCGGAGCTGTACTGGAAGTTCGTCTCGGACGGCTGGGACGTCGAGTCACAAAACGTCACCTGCACCATCCACCTTCCCATCCCGGGCGGGCAGGAGGTCATAGCTGGTGACAACGTTCGAGCGTGGGGACACGGCCCCTTGGACGCCTCGGTGAGCTTTGACAACGGAGACGTGGTCTATAGCGTTCCCGGTGTCGGTACGAGCGAGTTTGCCGAGGCACGCATCGCCTTTCCCGCCGAGTGGCTATCCGATGCGCAGTCAGTCGGTGGCAGCCAGCTTCCGTCAATCCTTGCCGAGGAGCAGCGCTGGGCAGATGAGGCAAACGCCAAACGTGCTCGGGCTCGCGTCATGATGGGCGTCTCGCAAGTCGTTGCCGGCGCCGTTCCGCTCGCCTCCTTTGTTCTGGCCGTCGTGACCCTCATGCGGTACAAGGCTTCCCATAAGCCTCAGTTTGATGACAAGTATTTCAGAGACGTGCCGTCGAACGACCATCCTGCCGTTCTGGGAGCCCTGCTCAACAATGGAGACGCGACGAACGAGTGCCTGACGGCGGCGCTCATGCGTCTGACGGATTTGGGCTACACCAAGCTCGAACTCGTCAAGCTGAAGGAGAAAGGGCTCTTTGGGAGGGAGAAGATCAAGGAGGACTTCTGCCTTACCCCCCTGAAGTGGCCCACCGACGCCGGGACCGACAATTGCGAGCGGATCGACTACGCAACCATGAAGTTCCTGTTCACCAGGATCGTGCCTCTGGCAGCTCACCATACCGACGATCGAGATTCGCTGTACTTCTCGACGCTCGAGAAGGTGGCACGCTCCCACCCAGAGCGTTACGACAGCTGTCTCAAGAGCTGGAACGGGAGCGTCGAGTCAGAATGTGCCCGTCGTGGTTTCTTTACCGAGGACAAGTCGACGGGGAGGGGCCTGCTCATTGGGGCTGGCGTCATCGACCTTATCGTGGCGGCTGTTTCGCTGTTCACGCTGATTCTTTTTGATGCGCCCATTCTTTCGACGATCCTTCTTCCCATGATGGGCATCTTTGGCGGAGTTGGGCTTATTTTCCTGGGAATCTATCTCAAGCCCATCTCTCCCGAAGCCCTTGAGCTCACGGCACAGCTCAAGGCGCTCAGGCGCTGGCTCAAGGAGTTCACGCGCCTTGAGGAGGCCATACCGCAGGACGTGGTCCTATGGAATCGCCTGCTCGTGATGGCGGTCGTGCTTGGGGTTTCGGAGGAGGTCATCAGCCAGCTCAAGATGGCGGCGCCTCAGCTGCTCCAGAGCAGCGCCATGTCCTCGACCTACGGATGGTTCTATGGCGGAGGGCCTTCCATGCCCATGCGCTCGTTCTCCGACGCTGCGTCGACGGCGCATTCCGTCAGTGCCGCCAAGCTCGCCTCCTCGTCGAGCAGCAGTGGCGGCGGCGGAGGCGGCGGCTTCTCTGGTGGCGGAGGCGGCGGCTTTGGCGGCGGCGGTGGCGGCGGCGCCTTCTAGCAAAAGAAGGTGCTTTCTCCAAAACTTGCAAAAAAGCCTTTGACGCATCAGCATTGTCTGCTATAGTAGCTACTTGCTGACGCACACGGCTGGGTAGCTCAGTTGGTAGAGCAGGGGACTGAAAATCCCTGTGTCGGGGGTTCGACTCCCTCCCCAGCCACCATCGATCTTCCAAGGACGCTCCGACTGGGGCGTCTTTTCTTTACTGGGGATGCCCCCTGGGGAGTCGAACCCCGATTGCGGGCACCCAACCCTATCGGGAGACAAACCTCACGACAAACTCGGTCTCGTCAGGCTCTACGGCAATGTCGTACTTGTCAAAGATCTCGTAACGAATGCGGTAGCGCGCGTACGATTGGTCAAATCTCCCAAAGAACTCGGCAATCTGTTTGTCAGTCCCCTGGACCTCCATGGTGACGCTGCCGTCGCGCTCGTTGATGACCCATCCGGTCGCACCGACGTCGCGTGCGGTCGCCTGGGCCGTCCACCTGAACCCAACGCCTTGTACCTGCCCAACAAACACCACGTGGACCCTACGCCTGCCATCCATCTCATCACGTCCAATCGAGAAGGCATTACGCGCTATCAAAAGAACCTTATGAAACGAAAACAAATCAACATACGACGTATGGGTTCTCTGTGCAATAGGCAATCGACAGATGTGCCTAATTTCTCTCTTTTCGTGATAAACTAGGTGATACGCACGAAAGGAGAGTCATATGTATGACGTGGGGGAGTTCATCGTTCATCCAGGGCAAGGGGTCTGTCGTGTGGACGAGGTGGTGGATTCACCCCAACAGACGTACATGCTCGTGCCGCTGGCGGGCCGTCACCCCCTGCGCATCAGCTTTCCCGTTGCAAGCGAAGACCGCCTGCGCCCGGTTGTGTCGTCCGATGAGGCCCGGGCGCTCATAGACGACTATGCGGACTTGGGCATCATCGAGTACACGGGGAGAAGCGGTGCGCTCGAGGAGGAGTTCTACCGCGACGAGATCAGGCGCGGAACCTGCCGAGACTCAGTCCGTGTGGTCAAGACCTTCCGCGCACGTATCGCAGAGGTCAGATCTCGCAATAAGAAGCCGCCCGTGGCCTATGAACGCATCCTCAAGCAGGCACGTGACCGCTCCCTGATGGAGCTTTCGGTCGCGTTGGACATGCCCACGGAGGACGTCGTTGCGCTCTTCGAGCAGCATGATCCCTCGTTTGACCAAAACAACTAGAGCTCGCAGTCTTTTTTGCTCGGCATTCGAAGAGGTGTGCCCATGGGCGCATCCCTTTTCGTTTCAACTCTTGCTCAAGTGGCCAAATTTCGAATGGACTCCACATCGCTTCGCTAGAATAGTCGGTCACGCCATGCGAGCAAGAAGGAGAGTGACATGCCCACGCCCATTGACCAGTCAACGAATCACGCCATCATCACCGTGCTCGGGTCAGACAGATCGGGCATCGTCGCCGCGGTCGCAGGCGTGCTGGCTGCCGATGATGTCAACATCCTCGACATTTCGCAGACCATTCTCCAGGGCATCTTTACGATGACGATGCTCGTAGACGTAGAGGGCGCGAAGGTCGAGTTTTCGGAGCTTCAGTCAAAGCTCGACGACCTCTCCCATGAGCTCGGTGTCCAGATAACCATGCAGCGCGAAGAGGTCTTCAGATACATGTATCGCCTCTAGCGAGACCATAAGGGGGCCTCATGGCTGAACCTGCCCTTCCCAAAAGCTTCCGCAGGCTGCTCTCGGAAGAGAACACGTCTGCCCTGATGCGCGTCATGGACGCCTACCCCATGCCGTCTGTCGGCATGGGAATCGGCAAGGACGCGCAGCAGCTCTATGACGGCATGAACCACGTGGACAACGTGCCCTCCGAGCTCTACGAGCGCTATGACGTCAAGCGCGGCCTGCGCAATGCGGACGGCTCGGGCGTGCTGGTCGGATTGACCACGGTTTCGCGCGTTCACGGCTACAACAAGGTCGATGGCAAGGTCGAGCCCGATGAGGGCAGCCTGACGCTGCGCGGATACGACATGGCAGACCTTGTCGCCGGTGCCCAGGCGGAGGGGCGCTTTGGATATGAGGAGGTCGCGTACCTTCTCATTGCGGGCTCGCTGCCCACGAAGGCCCAGCTTGACGACTTCCGCGCACGCGTGGGCTCACGCCGCCAGCTGCCCGAGGGATACCTCTCGATCTTCCCGCGCATGACCTACAGCCCCTCAATCATGAACGTGTTGCAGCGCGCGACGCTTCTGCTCTACGCCTTTGACCCGACCCCAGATGACACCAGGCCCATCCATGAGGTCGATGTGGCCCTGTCACTGCTTGGCCGCTGGCCGCGCGTGGCGTCGGTGGCACATGCGGCGTATGTCGCGGGCCAGGAGGACCGCAAGCTGCTCGTGCCTCCTGCGCGCGAGGACTATTCCGTTGCGGAGAGCATCCTGGACGTCCTGCGCGCGGACGAGGGGTTCACGCGCGACGAGGCGCTGCTGCTTGACGTCATGCTCATGCTGCACGCGGAGCACGGCGGCGGCAACAACTCCACCTTTGCCACGCGCGTGCTCTCGTCTTCGGGAACGGATGCCTACTCTGCCTATGCCGCAGCCCTCGGCTCGCTCAAGGGACCCAAGCACGGCGGTGCCAATTACAAGGCGGGCGAGATGATCGAGGACATCGCCGCCCATGTCGAGCACTGGGACAGCGATGACGAGGTGTCCAGCTATCTGGAAAAGATCCTGCATCGCGAGGCCTTTGACCGCACGGGACTCATCTACGGACTGGGACATGCGGTCTACACGGTGACCGACCCGAGGGCGGAGATCGTGAAGCGCTATGCCGCAAAGCTTGCGGAGGAGAAGGGCGAGTCCGAGAAGCTCGAGCTCATCAAGAGCGTCGAGCGGCTTGGGCCCCAGGTCATGCGCGACGTACGCGGCATCACCAAACCCATCTCGACCAACATCGACATGTACACTGGCTTTGTGTACGAGATGCTGGGCATTCCGCAGGACCTCTTTACGCCGATCTTTGCCATTGCGCGCATGGCAGGGTGGGCGGCGCATCGCATGGAGGAGCTGTACGGGTCGGCACGCATCATCCGCCCCGCATATAACTCGATCATGCGTGAGCAGGCATATGTCCCCCTCGCAGAGCGCTGATGGTCCAGGGCATGGTGGGAGAGGGTGCGAAGGACGTCCGCCTGGTCCTGACGGATCTCGACGACACGTTCTTGGCCCGTGACAAGTCGCTTCCTGAGAAGAACCGCGAGGTGCTTGACCTCCTTGCCCTGCGCGGCATCGCGTTTGTGCCCTGTACGGGCCGTCCGGTGGCGGGAGTCCCGGATGTGCTGTGGAACCACCCCGCCACGCACTTTGCCGTGGGGTCAAACGGGGGCGTGGTCGTGGATACGCGCACGGGCACGATCGTCCATCGCTCTACGATGCCCAACGACGTGGTTTGTCGCGTCTATGAGCGGGTCAGGCATCTCAACGTGACCTTTGATGCCTTTGTGCGCGGACACGTGCTTGCCGAGCGCAGCCGCTATGATGCCATGGCGACCTTTGGGATTGATGAGGCCAACCTGAACACCATTCGCTCCCTCCGCGAGCCATCTGACGAGTCGATCCCGAGCCGTCTCGCCCCATTTGACGGTGTCGAGAAGGTCACGATGTATTGGGGGGACGAGGCGTCGCGTGACGAGGCGCGGCAGGTCCTTCAGACCTTCCCCGAGATAAGCGTGACCACCTCGCATCCAAGGAACTTCGAGTTCATGGCGGCGGGCACGTCAAAAGGCAGCGCGCTCCTGTGGATATGCGGCCATCTGGGCTGCGAGCCTACGCAGGCCGTGGCCTTTGGCGACTCGGCAAACGACCTCCCCATGCTCGTTGCCGCAGGCGATGGCGTCGCCGTGGCCAATGCGGCCGATGAGGTCAAGGAGCAGGCTGACCACGTGTGCGGCAGCTGTGACGATGCCGGTCCCGGCGTCTACTTGCGAGCGCTTCTGGGCTGACTCAAAGAAACCTCCTTATGAGCCAAAGGGTTGCCCCTTATGAGTCTGATATAACGGTGTCGCTGCGAGCCACGTAGCTTCCTGCCATCCTGCTTTGGGATAATGGATTCAACGGATGGCTACGGGCGAGAGGTGTCCCGACATGGAGTTTTTTGCGACCTGCCCCAAAGGGTTCGAACGTTTGCTGGCCCAGGAGCTGACCGGCATGGGATGCCGCCAGGTGAGGCCGCTCAAAGGGCAGGTGAGCTTTGCCGGCGAGGTGGGCGATGCGTATAGGGCGTGTCTTTGGTCCCGCCTTGCCTCGCGCGTGGTCCTAGTCCTTGGTCGTGTCGATGCGTCAAGCTCTGATGCCCTGTACGATGGCGTGCGCTCCTACGCTTGGCCTGAGCACCTGGCCTTGGGCACGACGTTTGCCATCGATGCCCATGGCACCAATGGCGCCCTGAGAAACACGCAGTTCGTTGCCTTGAGGGCAAAGGATGCCATCACCGACGAGCTCCTTGCCCGCACAGGTGCACGTCCCGTCGTCGATGCGCACAACCCAGGCTTGACGGTCGTCGTGCGCATCTCTCGCGACAGGGCCCTCGTGGGCATCGACCTTTCTGGCGTTCCGCTCTTCAAGCGAGGGTATGAGTCACTGCCGGGCAGGCGTGCGCCCATCGCGCCGTTGCGACCTGACTATGCCGCCGCCCTTCTCTGCTCTGGGAACTGGGCAGGCATCTGTGCCGACGCACGCGAGAAGGGGACGTCTCCCGTGCTCTACGCACTGTATTCAGGTGCTGGTTCGATTCTTGTCGAGGCCGCGGGCATCGCGCTTGACCGCGCGCCGGGACTCTCGCGCCACCGCTGGGGCTTTGAGGGATGGGCCCAGCACGACCATGAAAGCTGGGAGCGACTGCTGGGCGAGGCGCGTGAGCGTGCCTCTTCCTCGCACGACGTGGAGCTCGTGGCGCGTGATGTGCGCAGGGGATCGGAGGGGTCTTCCACTCAGATGCTGCATGCGGCCGGCATCGAAGAAGTCCCACGATGGCTGAGGGAGAACGACGCAGCTGGACAAGTTGACCTCGCGATTGTCGACCTTTCCTGGGTGAGCGTGGATGAGCCTGCGGTGCAGGCGAATGCTCTGGAGCTGGCCGCCCGCGCGTCACGCGAGGTGGGGGAGGTCCCGATGGTTGCGCTGTCTGGCGACGCGATCATCGACGACGCCCTTGGGCGTGAGGCCAGCGACGTGACCTCCGTTCTCGTCGGTCGCGACGATGCGTGCATCAGGGTCTACGGAGCCGCCGCGGTGCGTGCGCCGCAGCGTGTTGATGTGGGAGACCGGCACGTGTCGGTGTATGTGCCAGCGAGCGACCAGTTTGCCGCGCGCCTTCAGAAGGTTGCCAGGCAGCGGGCAAAGTGGGCCCGTCGCGAGGACGTGACCTGCTATCGCGTGTACGACGCCGACCTGCCCGACTACGCGGTGACCATCGACCGCTTTGAGGAGTCGGTCGAGACTGCGCGTGAGACTCCGCGCGTCTGGCTCCAGATGTACGAGTATGCCGCCCCCAAGGGCATCGATGAGGAGCTCGCGCGAAAGCGGCTTCTTGACGTGCTTGCTCTTTCTCCGGCGATACTTGGCGTCGATCCGCGCAACGTATATCTGCGCACTCGCCAGCGGGCTCGGGGCGGATCGCAATATGCCGACGAGGCAAGCGCCCCTTCACGTCGCGGAAAGCCGCGCGTGGTGGGAGGGGCGGAGCTTGTGCCGGGGGCGCACCTCGTGGATGAGGGCGGCCTGACGTTTGAGGTGAACTTCTCCACGCGCATGGACTGTGGCATCTTCCTTGACCATAGGGAGACGCGCGCGATGTTGCGCGAGATGGCCAAGCGAACCGAGGGCTCCAAGCGCTTCCTCAACCTGTTTGCCTATACCGGCTCCGCCACCTGCTATGCGGCGGACGGCGGCATGCGTCACACGACGACGGTCGACCTCTCGCGCCCCTCGCTTGACTGGGCTCGCCGCAACATGGCACGCAACGGCTTCACAGGCAAGGAGCATGAGTTCGTGCAGGCGGATGTGCTCTCGTGGATCAGCGAGCAGCGACACAGCGCCAATCGCTGGGACCTGGTGTTTTGCGATGTGCCCACGTTCTCTAACTCCCAGCGCATGCGGAAGGGCTCGTTTGACGTGCAGCGCGACCACGTGGAGCTGCTCATAGGCGTCTCTCGTCTCCTGACGCGCGGCCGCGACGGGGGAGCGGGCGGCATCTGCGTCTTCTCGTGCAACTTGCGTACGTTCAGGCCGGATGTGGATGCCCTGGCAAAGGCGGGCGTGGTCATAGAGGACATCACGGAGAAGACCATCCCGGAGGACTTTGCGCGCAACAAGCGCGTTCACCACTGCTATCTGGTCAAGAGGGGATAGGCGGGCGTCGTCCCTTGCCCCTCGCCGAAAGCGCTCGCCGCATACCTAACCGCTCGGAATTGCGCCGAGCCAAGCGGATACTATGGTTAACAGGTATGGGTATTGGATGCTGGCGGTCCTGCCAGCATGGAGCTGAAGGGAAACGTTATGGACAAAGACGTTCAGGCCACTATTGATCTTTGGGCGGAGAAGGTCACCATCCCCGACCTAAAGGAGGAGCTCGACGCGCTCATCGCGGCCGGCGACGAGGACAAGCTCTTTGACGCCTTCTATCGCAGCCTCGCCTTTGGTACCGCTGGTCTGCGCGGCACCCTCGGAGTCGGCACCAACCGCATGAACGAGTATGTCGTCGGACAGGCAACCCAGGGTGTCGCTGACTACCTGAACGCGCACTACGAGAACCCCACGCTGGCTCTCGCCCGTGACTCCCGCCTGAAGGGCGAGGAGTTCCAGAAGGTCGCCGCCGGCGTTCTCGCCGCCAATGGCGTCAAGGTCTTCCTGTTCCCGCGCATCGAGCCGGTCCCCACGCTGTCCTTTGCCGTGCGTCACCTGGGCACCTCCGCGGGCATTGTTCTGACCGCCTCCCACAACCCTGCAGCCTACAACGGCTACAAGGTCTACAACGACAACGGTGGCCAGATCACCGACGAGGCTGCTGACGAGATCTCGAAGAACATCGCCGCCGTCGACTTCTTTGGCTTCAAGTGCATGGACTTTGACGAGGGTCTTGCCAACGGCATGATCAACTGGATCGGCGACGACGTCATCGACGCCTTCATCGCTGCCGTCAAGAAGGTCTCGATCCCCGGCTTCAAGGCCGACGAGTCCTACTCCGTGGTCTACACGCCGCTCAACGGCACCGGCATGGAGTGCGTCACCAAGATCCTGAAGGAGATTGGCGTCGACAAGGTGTCGGTCGTTCCCGAGCAGGCCAACCCCGACGGCCACTTCCCGACCTGCACCTATCCCAACCCCGAGTTCCGCGAGGCGCTGCAGCTGGCTCTCGACCTCGCCGAGGAGGTCAAGCCCAACCTGGTCGTCGCCACCGACCCGGATGCCGACCGCATGGGCACCGCCATCCCGCACAACGGCGAGTACAAGCTGCTTTCCGGCAACGAAATGGGCGTCCTTTTGATGGACTGGCTCATCAACATGGCTGAGGCCAACGGCGAGGATCCCAAGACCAAGGTTGCCGTTACCTCCATCGTGTCCTCCACGATGCCCGATGCACTGGCCAAGGACAAGGGCTTCGAGCTCCGTCGCGTCCTCACCGGCTTCAAGTACATTGGCGACCAGATCGACCAGCTCAAGGATGCTGGCGAGGAGGATCGCTACCTCATGGGCTTCGAGGAGTCCTACGGCTACCTCGTAGGCACCCACGCTCGCGACAAGGATGCCATCGTGGCCGTCGAGATGTGTGTCGAGATGGCTTCTGACTACGCCTCCAAGGGCATGGACCTCTACGAGGCCATGGATGCCCTGTACCAGAAGTACGGCTACTACATCAACGGCATCGTCAACGCCTCCTTCCCGGGCGCCGCTGGTGCCGATAAGATGGCCGCCCTCATGAAGAGCCTCCGCGAGGAGCCGCTGACCGAGATCGCGGGCCTCAAGGTCGTCGGCATGACCGACTTTGCCACCGGTCCCGAGATGCCGCGCGTCTCTGGCCTGCAGAAGGAGGCCCCGCAGTACCTGCCGCCTGCGAACGTTATCGAGTACCAGCTCGAGGACGACAACAAGATCATCTTCCGTCCGTCCGGCACCGAGCCTAAGATCAAGGCGTACCTGTTTGCCAAGGGCGCGACCCGCGCTGACGCCGAGGCCATCGAGGCCAAGCTGCGCGCAGCTGCCGAGGAGATCTTCGCGTAAGGGCCAAGGGCCTGCATTCAAGCAGTGAGGAGGGGCACCCCGCGGGGTGCCCCTCCTGTGTTGTCTGGATTGTTGGTATCAGACAGAAGCTGACCCATAGGGGAGTATCCCTTATGGGTCACGCTCGAGCGGCTATTCGTCCTCGGCGGTCTCTTCCGGCAATGCGGTGAGCACATAGAAGGCGTCAGATCCCGAGGCAATGGTGTCAGGATCCCACGGATGCTCCGTGACGGCGCTCGACGTCGGGTCGTAGAGATTGATCGACCCATCAAGGTTCTTGCTTACGGCCAGCGCCCAGTGAGCGTTGTCGGTGAGGGAGCGCTCTCGCAACTGCACGAGGATGACTGTGCCGCTCTCAAGGATGTCAGAGAGGTTCTCGCCCGAGGCAGAGTACTCCTGGATCTCCAGGCCAAGGCTCTCGGCATTGTTGAGGAAGAACTCCGAGCTGGTTCCATAAACCTTGTCCGTGCCCTCGTTTTGCATGGCGAGGGCGGCAATCTTGTCGGGGGTCTGATCCGCTTTGCCCTTCAGTCCCATGTATGCCATGGAAAGGGAGGTGGGGCCAGAGCCCGTGAGCGCCATGGGGGCATCGACATAGGTGACATAGCCCCAGCGGGTGTCCCAGTCGTAGAGCTTGGGATAATAGCCTGTGGAGGCGTTGTCCTCATACGCCTGAGCCTTCTTGGGGGTGTCGTTGAGGTAGCCTGCCACAAACTCTATGGCACCGGGCTCGTCAAGGGCAAGCTGCAGCAAACGCTCGTCGCCCACGGCCTCCGCGTTCTGCGCAATCTGGGAAAGGAGCTCGTAGCGATCGAGCTCTTCCATGTACTTGTTTGCCATCTCGGACGAGACGCTCAGGGAGACGCGCCTATCCTGCTCGGTGTCGGTCTGGGCCTTCTTGGTGCGCTTGCTGACACACCCGCGCACCAGCGAGAAGAGGCCAAAGAGCAGCGCGATGACGAGCACGAGGCCAATGATCATGAAGATGAGCAGGCGAGGATCTTCCAGGGCCTGATTGATGAGTCCTCCGCGTCTCCGGCCCAGGCCACCGCGCGCGTTGAGGGAGTAGCCGTTGCTGCGTGAACGGCGGCTCTTGCTGCTGCGATATTGCGCCGAGCTTCCGCCACGTGCCTGTACGCGCCTGGTGCCAGAACTGCTCACGCTTCCCGTGTTGCTGGAACGAGAGTCGCCGACGCGCCCCTGATGCCTGCGCGCGCCGCTAGCCTGACGCTTGTCCGGCGTGTTGTAAGCCATGGGAGTCCTCCTGAAATGGGTCAGTTCACTTGTGTACCTTGCAATCATATTGCAGTTGGAGATGGCGTGCGTCAGCAAATGGGGGAATGGTGCCCGTCTTTTTGCATTGGCAAGCGAAGAGAGAGGAGATGGTTGAAAAAGCTATCTAACCCTAAGCTGATGAGTATGAATGCTATTCTTATGCAGTAATTGCGAACGAATGAGCAGGATTTCTTTTGGGGGCATCCAATGACCAGACACCGAAACGAACGACAGGAAGCCATCCGAGACATCATTCGTCGCACCTCGATCAAGACGCAGGGCGAGCTTGTGGTGGAGCTGCGCAAACGTGGAATGCGCTGCACGCAGGCGACCGTCTCTCGAGACATTACGGATATGGGCCTGCGCAAGCTGCCTGAGGGCATATACGTTCTTTCCGAAGACCTCCATCTGCAACATATGGTCTCGGAGTTCGTGACAAGCGTCGATCGGGCCAACAATCTCGTGGTCATCAAGTCGCTCCCTGGAACGGCACCTGGTGTCGCTGCGGCGATAGATGCGGCAACGTTGTCGGATGTAGTCGGTTCCGTTGCGGGAAACGACACGGTGCTCGTCATCTCTGCCGGCGACGAGAGCGCGGCCGAGCTGGTCGTGTTGCTCCAGAATCTGCGCGCATCGCGATAGAAGGCGCGCAGACGCTCCTCGTTTCCTTGCATACAAAATGCCCTCGCACGCCGTGAGGTGAGCGAGGGCATCCTCATTTCCTGATCTGGAAGAGTCTAGCCTTCCTCGACGTACTCTTCCTCGGGTACGTATTCGTCTTCGACAACGACTTCAGGCTCAGGCTCGTAGTACTCCTCTTCCTCGACGGGGGCAGGAGTCTCTTGCGCCGTCTCCTCCGGAGCCTTCTCCTCCTCTTCGGGCTCTGTGTAGTCGTAGTAGTAGCCAGAGTTGACCGAGGAATCGGTGTTGGTGAAGGTCCAGGAGCTGTTGTCCTTGTAGGTGGGCGTCATGCCGCAGTCCGGGAAGCTCTCATAGGGCGTGTCCCACAGCAGCTTCTCTACAAACCTGCCCCAGACTGCCGTTGAGGTCTGATAGGGGTGGCCATAGCTACCAAAGATGTAGATGGTGTCCTCTTCGAGGTAGCCGCACCATACGGCACAGGCGACCTGGGGAGTGTAGCCGCAGAACCAGAGGTCACGTGCTGACTGTGTGGTACCGGTCTTGCCCGCCATCGGCTGGTTGATGTTGTAGTTATAGAGCAGGATGTCACCGCTGCCGCCCGGGGCGACCACGCCCTGGAGGACGTTGGTGACAGCCTCTGCGATGACCGGCTCGAGCACCTGGGTGGGGGAATCGGTGTGCTCGTAAACGACGTTGCCGTTGCGGTCCTCGATGCGGGTGATGGCGATGGCGTCGCGATGGATGCCGTCAGCGGCAAGCACGGAGTAGGCCTCCGCCATCTGGATGGGCGGGATGCCCACGGAGCCGAGGATGACCGAAGGGTAGGGAGGAAGGTCGACGTCGATGCCCATGGAATGGGCGGTCGCAAGAACGTTGTCAACGCCAACGGCGAGGGCAACTTGGGCATAGGCCGTATTGACCGACTGCTCGGTGGCGTAGCGCAGCGAAATCGTGCCATAGCTGGTGTTGGCGTAGTTCTGGACCTCCCACTGGTCGGTAATCTGCAGCGGGGAGTTGCTGTTGAGCTTGATTTCGGGATTCATGCCAGCGTTGATGGCCGTGACGAGGGTGAACATCTTCATGCTCGAGCCAGGCTGGCGGCGTGCCTGGGTTGCGGTGTTGAACTGGCTGATGTTGTAGTCACGTCCGCCGACGAGGGCCTTCACGTAGCCGTTGTGGGGGTCGACGGCAGCAAGGCCAAACTGGAGCATCGGGTCTCCGAGGTAGTCAAGCTGCTCGGCAACCGCCTCCTCGGCACAGCGCTGCCAGTTGGGGTCGATGGTGGTGTAGACGTGCAGACCACCCTGCAGGATGGTGTTGTAGTCAAAGTCCTCGAGGAGCAGCTCGCGTACGTAGTCAGAGAAGTACGGATACCGACCGACGGAGTCGAGGTAGTTTCCGTGGTTGAGGGAAAGCTCGGTGTTGACGGCCTCGTCGTACTCCTCCTGTGTGATGTCGCCCGCGGTGAACATGCGGTCAAGCACGATGTTGCGGCGGCTGATGGCCAGGTCGGGGTTAACGGTGGGGTCGTAGGCGGAGGGTGCGGCGGGAAGGCCGACGAGCAGAGCTGCCTCGGGAAGCGTCAGGTCACTTGCGTTCTTGTTGAAGTAGTTGATGCTTGCGGCCTGGATGCCGTAGGCGCCGTCACCGTAGTAGATGGTGTTGAGATACATCATGAGGATCTGGTCCTTGGTGTACATCTTCTCCATCTGGATGGCGATGTAGGCCTCGCGGACCTTGCGTCTGAGGGAGTAGTCAAACTGCTCGTCGGAAAGGACGGTGTTGCGTACCAGCTGCTGCGTGATGGTCGAGGCGCCCTCGGAGCCGCCGGAGAGCTGCACAAGGATGGCTCGCAGGATGCCCTGCGGGTCGACACCGCTGTGCTTGTAGAAGCGGATGTCCTCGGTGTCCACGGTACCGGTGAGCACGTAGGGAGAGACCTGGTCGATCTCGATGGTGCGGCGGTTCTGCAGGTAGTACTCTGCGATGACCGTGTTGTCCGCGGCGTAGAGCGTGGTCGGCTCAGGTACGAGGTAGGCGTCGGCAGACGTGTAGTCGGGCAGTCCGTCGAGCCAGCTGTTCACCGTGACGGTAAGCGAGACAAGCAGCGTTGCCATGAGCAGGGAAAGGAACCCAAAGAACCCCGCGATGGCAAAGGCTACGGCATGTGTGCTTGCATGCTTGTGAGCTTTGCGTTGGCGTACACCCATGCAAACCTCCTAGGGAGTCGGACAGATACAGTCCATTATACGTTTGGTAGTCCGAGTTCGCGAAGGTTACGCAATGTGCACACGTGGCTTGAGGTTGTCTTGGGTCTCTTGGGGAGCTAGTCGATCGTGTGATGGAGCCCTAGAAGCTCACGGACGCGCTTCTTCAGTCGGGGGATCATCCCCACTTGCGAATGGAGCGCTCCCTTCAGTCCTTCGCTGATGCGATCGGAGTCGCAAACAAAACTGTAGTCAACGCGGCTGACGATGTCGTCTATGCAGGAGCGGACGGTGGGGTCCGCGGTGTCAAACCCCTCGATGAGGGCCTTGACGTGGTAACATGCGCGGTTATAGTGGCCTTCCCAGATGCGGGGGGACGAGACGTTGAGGGCATGCATGATGTCATCCATCTCGAGCCAGCGGTCGCGCAAAATGCGTGGGTCGCCCACCACCTTTGGCGTGTTGGCATTGAAGTCGCGGTAGTAGTAGAGACATTCGTCCACGTAGACAATGGATGTGGCGCGCACGAGCGTGTCGATGAGCCACGGGTTGTCCGCCCAGCCCGCGCCAGGGATCTCGTGCATCCTGATGCCGCGGTCGGAGAGGAAGTCGCGGCGGTAGATGGCGGACCAGATGCTGGGATGGTGGAAGAGGAACTCTGCGTCATCGGCAAGCACAAACGGAGAGCCTGCCGCCTTGACCTTGTGGAGATAGGGCGCCGCTTCGAGGCATTCCTGGTCCGTGTCGGGGTTGATGACGTCCCAGAAGGCCGCCTTGACGATATCGGGCAGGTCGTTTTTGCAGGCGGCGTCCCAGAGCTTCTGGTACATGGTCGCGTCGACGTAGTCATCGGGCTCCACGATGCCGATGTAGGTGCCGTGTGCGGCGTCCATGCCCTGGTTGACAGCGCTGCCGTACCCACCGTTTTGCTTGTGGACGACGCGGATGCGTTCGTCAGATGCCGCTACCGCGTCAAGGATCTGGGGAGAGCTGTCGGTGGAGCCGTCATCCACGCAGATGACCTCGATGTCCTGGAGCGTTTGGCTACGGAGCGACTCAAGGCATTGACCGAGGTATGCCTCTACGTTGTAGACGGGAACTATGATGCTGACGTGGGGGGTGGTGTGCATGGGTGCTCCGTGGACATTTCAGGTATGTGCAGCGAGCCATTGCGTTGAGGACGGCAAACCTTGCTGCTAAACTAGGTGAACAGTTCTTTTTGCTTGGTGTGTATTGTAACGGACGGCACCTGAAATGCGATAAGCATCACGACACGCCACAATGCAGGCAGAAGAGGACGCGTGCCTCCTGTCGCCGACCGAAAGGCTGCAATTATGGTTCATATGAAGAAGGCTGCCCCCTGGGTGCTCTCGGCATTGCTCGCTACATGCTGCTTTGCCTCGGCAATTGCCTATGCAGATGACGAAGCTCCTGTGGAGCAGGAAGCGGTCGTTGTCTATGACGTGGCCGAGGGGGAGCAGGAGATTACCTCAGAAGAAGTCTCCAGCCCTATAGCAGAAGCTCCGTCAGAGGAGGAATCAGCGGTTCCCGTCGAAGCTTCTGAGGATGTCGCTCCTATTCAAGAAGAAGCCACTCAGGAAGAGGAAGCGGTCGTTGAGGAAGAAGTGGCTCCCACAGAGGAAGCTGTTGTTGACGAGGAAAACGAGAACGACGCCATATCGTTTGAGCCCAGTGGCAACAGCTTTGCGGGACACGAGGCAAACAGCTGGCGCTTCTACAACGGAGTTCCTATCGAGACATACGAAGACGTTGACACCTCCGGCCTGACCGCCCAGGCAGAGTTCAAGATGTGGACCAAGAACAGCAAAGGCGAGTACATCAGCAGCAACGGCAAGGTCATCACCGGGGCAAAGCGTCGCGGCGTTGACGTCAGCGAGTGGAATGGGCGTATCGACTGGGCAAAGGCCAAGGCAGATGACGTGAGCTTTGCCATCCTGCGCGTGGGCGGAACCTTCTACGGCTCAAAGAAGCAGTATGACGACAGCGAGTTTCTCTATAACGCCAAGGAGTGCGAGCGCCTGGGCATTCCCTATGGCGTGTACTTCTTCTCGACCGCAGAGAACGTGTATCAGGCCTGGCAGGAGGCAAACTACACCATTCAGATGCTCAAGGGTCGCAAGGTGACGCTGCCCGTGTACTACGACCTTGAATGGGAGGGGGTCGCCTCGACATCAAACCGCACGATGCTGGCAAACATCTCCAAGGTGTTCTGCAATGCGGTGGAGGCTGCTGGCTTCAAGCCGGGCGTCTATGCCAACCTGACGTGGTGGAACAACTACCTTACCGACAGCTGCTTCAACAAGTGGGACCGCTGGGTTGCCCAGTACTACAGCAGCTGCCAATACGAGGGCAGCTACCGCCTGTGGCAGTGCACCTCGGTTGCCAAGGTCAATGGCATTGGTGGCTCGGGTGTTGACCTCAACTTTGACTTCACTACAGGAAAGCAGGACAAGGCAGTGACGGGCTCGGGCAGCAACCCGCTGCAGGGCATGATCTGTCCTAACCCGCCCAGCACGCTGACGGCGAGCAACTCCACTCCTACCATTGCTTATCGTGCCCATGTGCAGAACGTCGGTTGGCAAGACACTAAGACTAACGGTGCGACGGCCGGCACCTCGGGACGGTCCTTGCGCGTGGAGGCGCTCCAGATCGATGTGGGTGGCGTTTCTGGTGGCGTGACCTACCGCACGCACGTACAGAACGTCGGTTGGCTGCCGTGGATGTCTAACGGCAAGGTATCGGGAACGAGCGATATGAGCTATCGCGTCGAGGCACTTGAGATCAAGCTGACCGGCGACGTGGCAAAGTCGTATGACATCTGGTACCGCGCGCATGTCCAAAATGTTGGCTGGCAGAGCTGGGTCAAGAACGGTGCCACGGCAGGAACTTCGGGCAAGTCCTTGCGTGTTGAGGCCATCGAGATTCTGCTGCTTCCCAAGGGGCAGGTCCCCAACACGGGAGGTGCGACGGTAACCTACGATGCTCATGTCCAGAACATCGGGTGGATGGACTCGGTCGCAAATGGCATGGTCGCAGGTACTTCTGGGCGCTCGTTGCGCGTCGAGGCAATGCACATCTCGCTTTCCGGCGTGTCGGGTGGGATCACCTACCGGACCCATGTCCAGAACATCGGCTGGCAGGGCTGGAAGAGCAACGGTGCCATGACTGGCACCTCTGGCCAGTCCTTAAGGCTCGAAGCCATCGAGATCAAGCTTACGGGTGATGCTGCAAACAAGTATGATGTGTGGTATCGTTCGCACATCCAAAACATCGGCTGGCAGGGCTGGGTCAAGAATGGCGCCCTGTCGGGGACGTCAGGGCAGTCGCTACGCATGGAGGCCGTGCAGGTAGCGGTGACGCTCAAGGGGAGCGGCGCTCCTACGTCGTAGGAGCGTCTGACATATGCACGTTGGCTGGCTTCCCGCATATGCGGGAAGCCAGCTTTTTGATGCCTGATAGAATAGGAACGTTAATGACTTAGCTTTGGGAGGTCACCCATGAAGGGCATCATCCTCGCCGGCGGCTCCGGCACGCGCCTCTACCCGCTGACCACGGTCACGTCCAAGCAGCTGCTGCCGGTCTACGACAAGCCGATGGTCTACTACCCGCTCGCCACGCTCATGCTGGCGGGCATCCGCGACGTCCTGGTCATCTCGACCCCGGCCGACCTCCCCAACTTCGAACGCCTGCTCGGGGACGGGTCCGACTTCGGTGTGTCGCTCTCCTACGCCGAGCAGCCCAGCCCCGACGGCCTCGCGCAGGCCTTCGTGATCGGGCGGGACTTCTGCGCCGGCGAGCCCTGCGCCCTCGTGCTCGGCGACAACATCTTCTACGGCAACGGGCTGGGCAAGCGCCTCCGCCACGCGGTGCGCAACGCCGCGCGTGGGGTGGCCACCGTCTTCGGCTACCACGTGGACGACCCCGAGCGCTTCGGCGTCGTGGAGTTCGACGAGGACTTCAACGCCGTCTCCATCGAGGAGAAGCCGGCCCACCCCAAGAGCGACTACGCGGTGACGGGCCTCTACTTCTACCCCGCCGACGTGTGCGGGCGCGCCGCCGAGGTGAGGCCGTCCGCCCGCGGCGAGTACGAGATCACCGACCTCAACCGCATGTACCTGGAGTCGGGGGAGCTCGAGGTCGTGACGCTGGGCCGCGGCTTCGCGTGGCTCGACACCGGCACCATGGAGTCGCTCTTCGAGGCCTCCGAGTTCGTGCGCACGGTCGAGCGCGCCCAGGACCTGCCGGTGTCGGTCCCGGAGGAGATCGCCTTCGACAACGGCTGGATATCGCGCGAGAGGCTGCTGGAGTGCGCCGAGCGCTACGGCAAGAGCGACTACGGCGCGCACCTGCGCGACGTCGCCGAGGGACGCGTGGCGCCGGACCGGCACTTCGATGAGAGGAGCGTGTAGCTGCATGCACATCCTTATCACCGGATGCAAGGGCCAGCTTGGAAACGAGCTGCGCGTCCAGATCGAACGTGGAATATCCGAAATCGGGCCAATTCCGTCTTGCTATGCCGATGCACGTATCGACTGCATTGATATCGATGACCTGGACATCTCTGATGCTGATTCGGTAGCGGCATGGTTTGATGCTCACGATACGTACGATCTTGTCATCAACTGTGCCGCGATGACCAATGTCGATGGCTGCGAATCCGACTTTGCTACGGCATTCAAGGCCAACGCACTGGGTCCCATGAACTTGGCTCGTGCCTGCGCACGTACGGGCGCAAAGCTCGTGCACGTATCGACTGACTACGTCTTTCCAGGGACGGATCCGCAGCCTCGAAGGGAGACGGATGCGCCTGCGCCCATCTCTGCCTATGGGCGCAGCAAGTTGGCAGGGGAGGGCCTTGCCCTTGCCGCCAACCCCCAGACCTTCGTCGTCCGTACGGCGTGGCTCTATGGTTATGTGGGCCGCAACTTCGTAAAGACCATGCTGGCACTTGGCGCCTCGCATGATGCGGTGACGGTTGTTGATGACCAACTGGGCAACCCCACGAGCGCCGCCGACCTTGCCCACGAGCTGCTCTCGCTTGCCGTGACCGATAACTACGGCATCTATCACTGCACCAACGAGGGCACCTGCTCGTGGGCTGACTTCGCGCAGGCCATCATGGAGGGGGCGGGCCTTGCCTGCCGCGTAGAGCGCTGCACGTCGGCCGACTGGAAGCGGATGCACCCAGAAAGCGCCGACAGGCCCGCGTATTCCTCGCTTGAGAACGCACTTCTTGCCTCGACCATCGGCAACGACATGCGCCCTTGGCGCGAGGCTCTTGCCACGTATCTGTCAAACCTGTCTCTGATGGAGGGATAGCCTCTTATGAAGACCTATCTTGTGACCGGCGGCGCCGGGTTTATCGGCTCCAACTTTGTGCTTTACATGCTTCGCAAGTATGAGGACGTCATGATCGTCAACGTGGACGCACTCACCTACGCGGGCAACCTCGAGAACCTTGTCTCTGTACAGGATGACCCCCGCTATGTCTTTGTGCATGCTGACATCCGTGATCAGGAGGCCATCCAAGCAGTGATTGCCGAGCACAATCCCGACTATGTCATTAACTTTGCGGCAGAAAGTCACGTGGATCGCTCCATCACCAACCCGGGCATCTTCGCTGACACCAACGTCATGGGTACGGTGAACATGCTCAACTGCTGCCGCGCAGCCTGGGACGATGGTAAGGGTTGCTTTGGAGACCATCGTTACCTGCAGGTCGGCACCGACGAGGTGTATGGTTCGCTTGCCATTCCCGAGGCACTCAACCCTGATGGGAGTCCCGCGGATCCTGAGCACACCGACTATTTTCGCGAGGACACGCCGCTCAGTCCCCACAGCCCGTACAGCGCGTCCAAGACCTCGGCCGACCTCTTCGTCAAGGCATACCACGACACGTACGGTTTCCCGGCGGTCATCACGCGCTGCTCTAACAACTACGGGCCCTATCAGTTCCCCGAGAAGCTCATTCCGCTCATGATTCACAACGCGCTCCTGCACAAGGAGCTGCCCGTGTACGGGGACGGCCTCAACGTGCGTGATTGGCTCTATGTTGACGACCACTGCAAGGCAATCGACATGGTGGCTCGCGAAGGGCGTCTGGGTGAGGTCTACAACGTGGGTGGCCACAACGAGCGCGTCAACATCTACATCGTGAAGACCATCATTGCCGAGGTGGCGAAGGTCACAGGCGACCCTGAGGTCAATGAGGGCCTCATTCGGTATGTGACCGATCGTGCTGGGCATGACCGCCGCTACGGCATGGCGCCTGACAAGATCCGCGAAGAGTTGGGCTGGTATCCCGAGACTCCCTACGAGGAGGGCATCGTCAAGACGATCCGCTGGTATCTGGACAATCCCGAGTGGGTCGAGCACGTGACGAGCGGTGCTTATCAGGATTACTACGAGACGATGTACTCGGGGAGGTAGCACAATGTCCGAGCGGGTGGAAGCTGTCATCTTTGCAGGAGGAGTTGGGCGTAGGATGGGTGCGGGGCCGCGGCCAAAACAGTTCCTTGAACTTGGCGGGCGTCCCATCATTGACTACACGATTGCCCACTTTGCTGAGCATCCTCTCGTGACTGGTTTAGTTGTCGTTTGCCTCGAGCCGTGGATTCCTTATCTTGAGAAGGTGCTCTCACGGCGTCGTTATGAGACCCCCATCGATATCGTTGTCGGTGGAGCTACTGGACAGGAATCAATCTTCAACGGCGTACAACACCTTCACAGTCTTCATCCAGGTGATGAGAACGCCATCGTGCTCATTCACGATGGCGTGAGGCCCCTCATTGACGAGGAGACCATTTCAGCTTGCATTGAGTCAGTTAAGGCGCGTGGTTGTACGGCAACTGTTACTCCTGCCATAGAGACCATTGCAGTCAAAGGGGCAGACGATACGGTGCTGCAGATGATACCGCGCTCAAAGGTAGAGCTTGCGCGGGCGCCGCAAGGATTCAAACTCGAAGAACTGTATCGAGCTCATCTTCGCTCACAAGAGGAGGGCCTTGACGATTTCATCGACTCCGTAAGTCTTATGAGCCACTATGGCCATCCCATCTACACCGTGGAAGGGCCAGCAGAGAACATCAAGGTCACAACGCCTATGGACTATTTCGCATTCAAGGGCTACATGGATGCCAAGGACCAGCAGATGCTGTGGGGTGAAAGATGATGCATGACATACTGTTGGATGATGCTCAGCTATTAGTCGCCGATGAAACGTTGCCTTGGTCAGCCTTTGACGGCAAGACCGTTGTCGTGACGGGTGCGACGGGGCTCATAGGCAAGTCTCTTGTGGCTGCTTTAATAACACGCGCAAGCGTGGCAGAAAGTCCACTGCATGTAGTCGCGTTGGTACGTAGTGAGAAAAAGCTTCGTGAGTTCTTTGGTAACCATCCCCATCTTTCAATCGTTAACTGGGATGCGACAGATCCAACGATAGGGGAAGATGATGTACCTGAAGCCGACTATGTGTTCCATTGTGCAAACATGACGTCAAGCGCCGACTTCATCAACCGTCCCGTCGAGGTCATCGAGACGACGATTGGCGGCGCTAGGGCGGCACTTGAGCTGGCACGTAGGACAGGTGCCAAGCTGTGCCTGCTCTCGACTATGGAGACGTACGGCGAAGTGACGGCAAACCATGCCATCACCGAGTCCGAAGGCGGATTCCTCGATGCAATGGTGGTGCGTAACAGCTATCCGGAAGCAAAGCGGCTCGATGAGGCGCTGTGTGCTGCCTATGCATCAGAGCTGGGTGTTAACGTGAGCGTCGTTCGTTTGGTGCAGACCTTTGGCCCGGGCGTTGACTATCACGACGGTCGTGTGTTTGCCGACTTTGCGCGTTGCGCGTGCGAGGGCAGGGATATCGTGCTCCTGACCGACGGTTCCAAGCAGAACTCATATCTCTACACGTCAGATGCGGTGTCAGCACTCCTTTTCGTAGCCGCCTTGGGTGAGCCCGGCTCCGCCTATAACGCCGCAAACGACAATACGTTCTGCTCTATCCGTGAAATGGCGGGTATGGTTGCGAAGCGATTTGGCAAGAGCGAGATGGGGGTCAGGATCGAGCTCGATGCCGATGCTGCAAAACGCTTCAGGAAGGGATCGCTGCTGCAGCTTGATACCTCACGCCTGCGTTCCCTTGGGTGGGTGCCCCGGGTCGATTTGCCTACGATGTACGAACGCATGATGTGGGAATGGCAGCACTGACCTGAGTGACAACCGTGATGAAGAGAGTGAAGTGCGTAAGGTGAGCAGAGAATATCCCCCTGGAGCGCTTGAGCGCGTACAAGCCATCGAGATGGAGATGCTTGCGGAGTTTGACCGAATCTGTCGCAAGTACTCGCTTGTGTACTTCGCCGATGGAGGCACGTGCTTGGGAGCCGTGCGCCACGGGGGGTTTATTCCTTGGGATGATGACATCGACATAGGCATGCCCATCGATGACTTTCGGCGTTTTGAGGAGCTGGCGCCAAACGAGCTGCCGGAAGGCATGTCGTTCCACACTCCGCGCAATGACGAGAGCATGCTGCCGCTTTGGGGAAAGCTCTGCAAAGACGGCACGCTTTTCGTTGAGCAGGACGCATGGGAGACAGGTTCGAGGACAGGCATCTTTCTCGACATCATCCCGTACATCAACCTTAACGATAGCAATGATAGAGGAGTTGGCCAGCTAAAAAAGACCGAAACGCTCGCCAAGCTCAACTACATTTATCGCATCAGCAACCCGTCCGTGCTGAACGGAAAGAAGCATGCACAGCTGCTTCGGGCGGGATGGGGTGTAGCCCGCCAACTTCTGCATCTGGTGACTTCTCCCGAGAGGATTCGAGTGCGCTTTGAGAAGTGCTGCTACTCTCCCAATCCAGGGGAATGGTGGGCAAACCCGGCTGCCGCCAAGCCTTGGCCCTATCACAAAGACACGCTCTTTGACCCTGTTGAAGTTGCCTTTGGGGACATGAAGATCTATGCTCCCAGAGACTGTGATGCATATCTTACCGAGCTGTATGGCGACTACATGACCTTGCCTGCTCCCGAGAAGCGTCATACGCATATACCCTATGTGCTTGATGTTGGTGATGGTGTGCTCTTGGATTTACAATGATTAAAACCGTATAATTAATGATTTGGGAATAGAAGATTAAACGGTTAGATACTGTAAAGTGAAACCGATTCTGAAGTTTTGAGATAATCAAAGTTCAACTATATCCGATTATCATGAGCTAATGAGTTTGAAATCTTGATTCGATGTATAGTCCAAAGCATTATGGAAGGTAGACAATAGTAAATCTGTACCGAATAACGAAATAACGCCATAGGCGCAAACAACAAAAAGCCAAGTAAAATTGATAACGCTGGCGCTGCTACAATAAGATAATCTTTAAATGAATTAAATCGAAAGCTAATGATAAAACAAACGAGAAGAGTCCATAGAGGTAGGGCTCTATTAAAGAGAATGTCAGTACATAGGTTAGTTATTATTGGAATATGATGAGAGCATACGAATTGATACATTATTCCAGGAAGTTTCCAGACATTGCTCTTATTCGTTCCAAACTGATTTAGATAGTGCTTATTAAGTCCCTTGGCATTATTCAGTGTAAACCAGTCAAAATCTCCAAAGTCTACCGACGTCCCACACCAAAAAAGGCCATAGTCATCCCCCTGTGTATCTGCCCCAAATTCCCAAAACGGATATTCCAACTCACAGTATGCCTTCATATAGAGGACAGGATTCTCTAATCCTGTTTTGATCCAGGCCACCAGAAAAGAGGGAGAAAGAGATAAACCATCTTTTGCATAGTCCGCCGTATAGGAATATGAGACGTTAGTCCATTCTTCTGCAGTCCGAACTTCTTCAAACACATTGCGTGCTTCTTCGGGGACGTTTCCTTCGGCATAAGTTCGAGCTATTTGTACTGCAGGAATTGACAGCATCTCTTGGGAAGGAGATCTATCTGCGTCAAGTAACAGCGGAAAGGCTTGATCTATTGCACAGGATACTAACAAAGATGTGAGAATGATACTCATAATGCAGGTGCGCTTTTTAGGAAATAAGAAGAGCATTATTGGTAGTAGTAATAGAGGAATAAGTATTGCATTCTTTCTAAGAAGAATGGAGATGGTAAGAAAACCCACCAGTTTTGCAATATAACTCTTTTTATATAATAAAGATACCCCATATTCCGATAGTTCTATCAGTATAACAGTGAGAATCATTATCATATATGCAAAACATATATCAGAACAGTATAATAGGTTATAAAGCAAAAAGGTAGGAAATAAAGAGTAGAGTAGACAAAGATGCATGGGTTGACTAATAATAGATAATTCGTAGAGCTTAATAGTAACATATGTTGATGAGAAACAATATAAAAGAATCTGTACTAGTCCATATAATGCATATGAAGGTGATAAGTATATTAATGGGAAGGCAAGATATCCCCATACCAATGAGTGCCATTGAGATGGATTACCAGCTGCAATTTGTGCAATCGTTATTTGATGATCAGCTTGAAAGTATCCTGGGAACAGGATAACATATGTGACCATATTAATGCAGAAAGAGATAAGGAATAAGATAGCTTTCTGCTTAAATATCAGTTTTCGATTATGTATACTACTATCTTCTTCCTTAAGATAAGTTGTGTTGCGTAAAGTTTCTCCCACCATTGTTCCTCTATTATTCCATTCCCATTTAGGTTGTCTTTAGGATATCAATCCAGATAGTCCTCGGTTTAATCATTCTTGTTTTCTCTCTTTTATCATCGATACGATCCAAAGAGTTCTATCATCAACAATCTTTTTATTCTTTTATAATACATTTGATAAGGGTATTTGGAGTTTTCTTTTACATATAATCACTTGTGATTCACATATTAGTAGAACCCTAGGAGCATGGCTAACCGCATTCGAATGCGCGCTTTCGCCGATGGAAGCCAATAGTCTTTGCTGTGCATAAGGGCTATTCGCGTACCCAGCGATGATTTGTATGCGATAAATTGAGCAATTTTACTTCTATATCTCGAATGAATAAGCTCCCCATACTGCTCTTGAAAGAGAATGGCGCACTCTGTCATTGGCCGTTCTGAAGGCGCCAATAGCTGTTTTATGATACCGAAGACTTCGTCAAGCGAGGAAATACTCAAATCTGTCTTCCCAACGACATTGTTTCCCGTGAGTCGTCTCCGCATCAGCACAGTGTCATAGTCGGCGATGATTGTGCCGCAGTAGCGGGCGACCATATGGACCCATACGTCATGAATCCTAGGGAAATATGCCGGCTGATGCTGCACCAATAGTTCTCTGAGCTGTGGGTTGAAGACCATAGCGCAACCGTTGACCCAATTGCGAACGAGAAGCGTCATGGGCGCTTTTTCGCATTCTCTGAAGCGGGAGATTTCAAGCTCGCTTCTCATGCAAAGGTCGTCTCCGTCAATCCATTCATTGCGTATGTTAGAAAAATAGAGTGTTGGTGGCTGCTGGCAATCATCCCATTTAATCGACTGAGCTGCGGTGTAGAGCTTCTCAGGAAACCACTCATCATCTTGATCGGAAAAAGCATAAAGGTCGTATCCGTCGGCATCGGGAGAAAACAGCATGGTCATAAAGTTGTTTGCAACTCCAAGATTTGATGCATTGCGAGCAAAACGGACTCTCGTGTCTGAATTGGCTATTTCTTGGCAGATTGCACAGGTGGAGTCAGCTGACCCGTCATCATGGATTACAAGGGTGACATCCACGTTCTCTTGGTTAAGAATGCTTTCAATTTGCGAAACAAGAAAGCGCTCGCCATTGTACGTTGCCATCATAACTAGTGCTTTCGGGCGGATGACATTTGCAGTGCTCTCTGTAAGATTGTTGTTCAAGAGGAGATCATTTCCAATCGGTCTAGTTTGCGCAAGGAAGCAAAATATGTTAGCAATGATTCAAAGGATACTCACCCATTGACATGAAGTTTATGATAACTGCTTCCCCAAAGCTTCGCAGTACGCCATGCTTCCACGATTTGCTGCGAAGCATGAGAGGAAGCCTAGTCAATCGAGGGGCGTCTCTTACCGAAGCGAGAGCGCGGACTCTGTCTCTGTCCTGCGGCGACAGTTTTTCCCCATATACCTCATAGAACGATTCTGCTTGGGCAAGTATCTTCAGAATACCCTGCGGCGCATTACGTAATGTTAAAAACGATTTGAGGTATGTCTTCTCTATCGCTCCAAACTCGTTGGAATCGTGCTGTCGATAAAGATTCGTCTGAGAATCAACATGACCTATAGTGCCAAATGCTGCAGCTACAAGAGTTATCCACCAGTCATGCATGTCCATGGCTTGCCCTGATGGCGTTTGAAGTACTAAGTCTCGTAGTGGGGCGTTAAGGAGCATGGTGCAGCCAGCCGCAATGGGATTTGACAAGACGGAAGATAGGCTTGTCGATTTTGGGTCTATTGAGGCGTGAGCTTCGAATGAAGGGTTGAGAATAGCCAGGTTCTTGTCAACGACTGCCATGTCAGTGAAGACAAGAATAGGCTCGTTTTCTGACGCGATGCTCTCAAGCCGCTGCATTTCGGCAACAGAGTCTTCAATCTTGTTGGGTAGCCATACATCATCCTGATCACAGAACATGCAGTATGGCGAGGTTGAGTTGCGAAGCAGGAACATGAAGTTCGGACAGGCCCCTCCTAGCCTCTGCTTCCAATTGATGCAGTGGACGCGCTCGTCAATCGACTCATAGTGGCGAATGATGTCGAGCGTTTCGTCACTTGACCCATCGTCAGATATCAGAAGATTCCAATCATCAAACGTCTGATAGAGAATCGAATCAATTTGTTCGGAAAGGTATCGTTCCCCGTTGAACGTTGCAAGAAGAATGTCAATCAAGAAGTCTCCTTTTGGTGCAATAAGCTGGTAATCATACAAAGATGCTTCGCACGCCGCCTAGAATCTCGGTTGCTCGTTCACGGTTCAAGAAAAGGAAGACGAGATAGGCCATGGCGTAAAGAAGAATTGTTGCCGAGTTGGGAAGCGTTTGGGTAGAGACGATAAACAGGGCGGTAATGATAATCTCTTGCAGCCCCATGCGCTCGTCTGTCAGCCCAAGGGATTGTGACGCGATGTGATCAGACACGGAGCTTCTCCCGATAATGGTGATGACTGCCCAGATAAGTATGAAATCGACGGAATTGATGATATAGGCGCCGATTATCGTTCCTACGGCATTGAAGGCTACCGATGCGAGGTTAATTTGGAGAAGAAGTTTCTCCTTTCTGTCGACTTTGAAGTATGTCGAACAATAGATATCCATTTTTCCGTCGAATGCGCAGATAGGAATGAGAAAAGCAAATTTAGAGAGACTCTCGGCGTAATCTGGAAGCCATAACGAAAGGGCCCAAACAAAGGGAAAGTACAGGAGATATATTGCCGGCATAAAAAGGCTCATGCCGTCTCGCAGTGCGTGAAAAAAGCTGCTCATTTCACGTTTGTCGCTCTGCCGTAGAGCCGGGAAGAGCACGAGGCTGGCCTGGCTCACAAATTGAAGGAAGAGGTTGACGATCGAAAGCGAAAGAGAAAGCTTTCCAAAGGTGGTGATTCCCCATTTGGCATCAATAATGAAGCGCACAAACCCGATGATTAGACCTGCGGCGATGTTCGAAACCATAAGGTTGATTCCTACGCTGATACAGTGTAGGCCGCTGCATACCATTTGGGGAAATGTGGGAAGGCCCTCTCGGATAAAGTCTCGCATATACCACATGCCATAAAGAAGACCGACAGCTGTGGATATGACATACGTAGTAATGTATGGCTGATAGGTACTGATGCCCATGATGATGAACAACATAAGAGGAATGATATAAACCACTTTTGAGATGATGGCGATATAGGAAGAACGTTTCGTTTCGTTCATAGCCTGAAGAGTAAAGCTTATGTAATTCATTGCGTTGGTGATGACCATCATAAAGCAGAAGCTAACGACAACAAAAGAGCGGTTTGCGTCGAGTCTCATGAACATAGCAGCTAAAGCAATAAGCGCCCCCAGCACCATCTCAAACAGAATGCCGAAAACAAACTGTGAAAACACGAACTCCTTGTCAATTTGGTCTCTTGTCTGTCCCCCTTTAGTGAGGTAAACACCGTCGTTCAATCCAAAATGAAAGAAACCTGCATAGCTGGAGTAGAACAAAAAGAGTTGCCAGTAACCGAATGACTCGACTCCTAGCAGCTTGGGAACTATCAGTGACTGAAGCACGCCGAAGAGCATCGCAGTTCCCTGCGCAAGGAAAGCCACTGACATGTTTGAGAGAATCGACTTGTAGTTCATGGATGGTGCTCCCATGAGATCAAAATAGCTTTACAGAGAGAAAAGTCTACTACAGACGCTATCCCCGTTGTTGGTATGTGTCTATTTTCCAAAACGTACTGCAGATGAAGATCGCTATGTCCTACGTGCTGGTAAGGTTATCAGCACATCATTGGTTGGTTCGGCATTCGCTTGTCGAAGAGTTTGTTGGGCGGCAGAGCCATGAAAGTGTTTGCTGGTATCGTTTCGTTTAACCCCGAGCTTGAGAGGTTAAAGGAAAACATCAGTGCAATTGCTCCTCAGGTTGATAGGGTCATTGTTTTTGACAATGGCTCTGATAATGTTGACGAAGTCGAAGAGATACTTCCTGTTGACACAGATGTGATGCTTGTCAAAAACGGTAAGAATATTGGCATGTCTGGTGCCTTGAACTCGCTTTGCCGGATGTCGCGAGATGACGAGGCAACACACATCCTCCTTCTCGATCAAGATAGCGTTGTTCCTGAGGGTTTTGTTAATTTGCTTGCCGAACACGTCGCTTCGGACGTTGGTCTCGTTGCTCCTTTCATTATGGATAGAAACAATGTCAAGCACTTGCTGATGGATGAAGCGGTCGAACACGTGATCATGGCTATCACATCGGGGGTTCTTCTGAGCCTCGATGTCTGGGCCCAGGTTGGCGGCTACGATGAGAATCTCTTTGTAGACTGGGTCGACTATGACTATTGTGACAATCTGATCTTGCACGGCTATCAGATACTTAAGGTACGGGAGGCCGTACTGCTTCACGAGATGGGAAAGAAGGAATTCTCCCATATGGGATGGTCCTTCAATCGTAAGAAAGGTTTCTTCAGGTGGCCCGTATATCACGATGACAGACCGTTCTTTCGACGGTATGACGTAATGAAGGCTCATGTTTACGTGACTTTGAAGTATCGATGGACACCTCTATGGGGCCACGAGATGTGGTTCTTAACCTACGATATTTTACGGAACCTGATTCGCGAGAGAAAGAAGCTCGAGTTCCTCCGCGCTCTTTCAAAAGGAACAATAGACGGTATTTCCCTTGCGCATCGAGCGCATGCTCGAAAGGGGCATGCTACCCTCGTTGAGAAGAATCGCTAGGCCACTACAACGTGCTCGCCTTGCGTGCACCATTACGCTTTTTTCTCTGCTCGATATGCACCCGAAGTAGGTGGCGTTGAAAACTACTCAGAAATCATTGCTCACGAACTAGTCAGAACAGAAGAAAAGGCGACGGTAGCCCCTCTAACGTTTCAAGAAGGCAAGCTCATGAGATTCAGGATGACGGTGTAGAGGAACTCCGCCTGCCGCGTCATCCGTGAGTTTATCGAGGCGGAGCGGATGGTGGGAAGCCGTGTTCACTTTGCAATCGCTAGTGAGGGCGCTTTACACTCGGAGATAGAGCCTATTGTGCCCCTAATTCCTATCTGTAGGGCAATCTCCCACCCAGACCTTTCTGCGCGTTTGAGCCAGGTTGAGTTGCTATGTTTTCTGTCTTGCTCAGAGGTATTCTGCAACGTTTTGCTTGATGCAGGGATATGGGGTATGACGCCTCTTTCAACACATGTCGGTGGAACGGAAGAGGTTATAGGCAGTCCGGTTCCTTTTAAAGGCTGCTCTCAAGCATGGAAGCAAAGGATGTCACTCGGTCCGCGTCGTCTATGATTGATGCCGACGAAATGGAGCATCTGCCAGAGTTTCAGAAACATGTCGAATGCAAGTACTCTTGGTCGGCTTCAGCATCTACTTTAAGATCGGCGTTCGAATACTAAGCAATCTCTGAGTCTCGTTTTGCTAAAGCCTCTTCCTGTGCCAGCTCGTTTACGCGGTGCTTCAGTTGCGAGAGCTGCATGGTGTTGTCAAACTCCTTGACTAAGAGGATGGCGATAACCGCCAAGAAGATAAAGTTGCTTGTAGCCTGGAAGCCAAACAGGTGCGAGAAAAAGTGCGCAACCCCTGGGAAGACAGCGATGAACAGCAGCAACCCCGTGAGCAATACCCAGAAAAGCGAGTCCTCTATTTTGATCTTCGACTTCCTGACCTGCTGGGTGATGCCCACAAACGTCAGTGCCGCGCCAACGACGCAGAGAATTCTTAGTGTCAGAGACATGGTTGCCTCCTATCTGAACCACTGGAACATGAGGATGGAGAAGCAGGTGCGCAACATGTAGCGCACGATGTTGGGGAGGTCTAAATAGCTCTGTCCACCCTGACGTTCCTCCATGTGGGCGGGCACCTCGACGACCTTTACTCCCTTGCGTGCAAGCATGGCCACCGTGTCAGGCTCGGGGGAGAGGTCAAAGCCTGTCGCAAACTGCTTGATGAGGTTGCGGTCATACATGCGCATGCCTGACGTCGGGTCCAAGATGGTGACGCCTGTCGTAACCTTGATGAGCCACGAGATGAGCTTTGAACCCATGCCGCGCGCGCCAGTCGGAGGTTCCCCATTGAGAGAGCGTGAGGCGATGACGATGCCAGCTTCCTCACGCTCCATGGCTTCAGCCATGGAGGGAATGAATTCGGGCAGGTGTTGACCATCAGCGTCAAACTGGATGACAGCGTCATATCCGTTGCGATCGGCGTACTTCATACCAGTCTTGAATCCCGACGTGAGCCCCGTGTTGACGGGGAGCGTCACATGGTTCAGGTTGAGTTCTTGGCAAATGGTTTCGGTGCGGTCCTTTGACCCATCGTTAACGACGAGGTAGTCAACGTCGGGGCAGACATCAACCAGATGCCTGACGGTTTCTGCGATGCAGTCCTCTTCGTTGTAGGCGGGTATGACCGCAAGGATTCTCATGGTTTCCCAACTGACGCTACGGGCACGCTTGTACTACTATAACAAGTTGATGCGCAAGGATATCTGCCAAAGCATTTCGGGTCACACTCATAACAAAGGAACAGCATGTCAGAAGTCATCACCTCAGGCAACTTCACCTTCACCAAGACCTTTATCGACGGTGTCGTAATCGTCGACGTCAAGAAATATGGTGACAACCGCGGCTATTTCATGGAGACCTACAAGCGCCCGGACTTTGTTGCCGGAGGTATTACCTGCGACTTTGTCCAAGACAACCAGTCTTCCTCCACAAAGGGCGTCCTGCGCGGGCTTCACTTCCAGATTGAGCATCCGCAGGCAAAGCTCGTTCGTGTGGTTCGTGGGTCGGTTTTTGACGTGGCAGTCGACTTGCGTCCGGGCAGTGAGACTTGGGGTAAGTGGGAAGGCGTCGTTCTTACGGCTGAGAACTGCCGCCAGCTCTTCATCCCTCGGGGCTTTGCGCATGGCTTCCTCGTCCTGTCTGACGAGGCGGAGTTCTGCTACAAATGTGACGACATCTATCATCCTGGTGACGAGGGCGGGCTCATGTGGAATGACCCGGAGATTGGGATCGAATGGCCAGCGCTCGATGGTGACGATGTCTTTGATTCGTCGAAGATTATCCTTTCTGACAAGGATTATCTGCATCCATCCCTTTCAAGCCTTCGATAACACTGTGGGCAACATACAAGGTTGGGCAATTAAGAGATATGTGCTTGTGAAAACCCAAAGGCTTGGGTTGGTTCCTTAGGGCCTTAGAGGATGGTAATGGGTTCAGAATTCAGGATGCTTTTCGACAGCCCTGTCTGGAGGCGGCTATGGCACGTTATGCGATCTTTTCAGCATTCTATCTGCCACATCTGGGAGGAATTGAGCAGTTCACTGATAGCCTAGCTCGAGAACTGGTTGCTGACGGCAATGTTGTGGACATTGTAACGTCTCGTCTTTCTGATTCTCCTGAACGAGAAGTACTCTGCGAGGGACTTACGGTTTGGCGACTTCCCTGTTGGTTGACGCTCAATGGACGCTTTCCCATCCCGAAGAAGAATCATGCCTATAGACGAATGATTCGTGACTTGTCTAGGAAAACCTTCGACGGTTTCTTGGTCAATGCCCGTTATTACGGCCTCTCGCTGGAAGGTCTTAAGCTTGCACGAACCTTAACGGTTCCTGTAGTTGTTCTGGATCACAGCTCGTTCTTTATTGGGTTTGGGATTCCAGCCATTGATGGACTCGTTCATGCTTACGAACGATTCGTAACGGAACGTATAAAAACTTACCATCCAGCCTTCTGCGGAGTATCCGAAAAGAGCGTTGAATGGCTCAGGACGTTTGGTATAACCGCACGTGGGGTGATTCACAACGCGATTGATGCTGAGTCTTTTTTAAAAAGAGCATCAGCCCGGAACTATCGGGGAGAGCTTGGGCTTGCCTCGGATACGTTCATTATCGTCTATACAGGGCGTCTTGTAGGCTCTAAGGGAGTTGATATCTTTCTGGAAGTAGCTCGCAGATTTGAGTCCACAGGTCATAGCGGATTAAGGTTCCTTATTGCCGGTGATGGGGAGCTCAGAGAGAAATATGAAGCGGAGGCGCCTGGCAATGCGGTTTTCTTGGGTCGTCTGTCTCGAGAAGACGTATCAAGTCTTCTGCAGCAAAGCAATGCATTCTGTTTTCCGAGTAAGTATCCAGAAGGCCTCCCGACATCGCTTCTCGAGGCGGCGGCATGTGGTCTTCCAATTGTGATCTCAGATGTTGGTGGAGCTCGCGAAGTGATTCCCGAACAGCAATTTGGAATTGTAATTGATGCTGCTACGCCAGAGAAGGTTTACGAGGGACTACTTCGCTATGTTGAGGACTCGGGCTACGCCCAATCGGTAGGGGAGGCCGTTCAGCATCGAGTTGCCACAGAGTTCTCATGGGAGAAGACTGCAGCAAGTTTCAAGGCAGCTTTAATCCCATAGAATGCCCAACGGCATGATGGTGATGGCAGCTGGCTGCGCTCAGGCTCTGCAGGGGCGGACGTCTGTATCTGCAAAGGTTATGAGCCCAGTTGTTTAGTCTTTGTCCACCAGACGCTGGACCATGTCGCGCATGGCAGCTGCGCTGTTGAAGTTCTCCGGGATGACGTCCTTGGCAGGAATGGAGATGTCGAATTCGTCGTTCAGCGCGCTGATGATGGACAGGATGTCAAAGCTGTCGAGTACGCGGTCGTCGATGAGCGTGGTGCAGTTCTCATAGTCGACGTCCTCCTCGACGATGGAGTTTTCGTGGTCGTCTATCTGGTTCTCAAGGGATTCGATCTCCTCGATTGAGTCATAGAAACGAGTCAGTGAATCAAAAAAACCAAACTCACATCACAAATATGGATACAAATAGTTTTCCATGTTGTTTTGTCTATAGTAAACTCTGATAAGTAACACTGACGGAAGGATGTTGTTTTGATTTCGGATAGCATTAATGACTTACCCCCCAGCAATGCTAACGTTGCTGTTCTTATCCCTTGCTACAATGAGGCTCAAACAATCGGTAAGGTAATTGACGACTTTGCAATTGCCCTTCCTGGGGCAGCCATTTATGTCTATGACAATAATTCAACTGACGGAACCTCTCAAGTGGCTCTAGATCATGGTGCCCAAGTGGTTTATGAGCCAAGACAGGGGAAAGGTAATGTTGTTAGACAAATGCTGCGCGATATTGATGCTGATTGCTATCTCATGGTGGACGGAGACGATACATATCCTGCCGATTATTCGCCGCAGCTCGTGTCACCCATCCTTGAGGGAACTGCCGACCATGTAGTTGGAGATCGTCTTTCTAATGGATCATATGGGGCAGAGAACAAGCGACATTTCCATGGTTTTGGCAACGATCTTGTTCGTTGGCTCATTAAGCGTCTCTATGGATTTGAGTATGCCGATGTCATGACGGGATACCGTTCGTTCTCTCGTCCATTTGCTAAGACGTTTCCAGTTCTTTCCCCAGGATTCGAAATCGAGACGGAGCTCTCTATACATGCCGTTGATAAGGCTTGGCGTACTTTACAGGTGCCAGTGCCCTATAGAGACAGACCTGAAGGTTCGGTCTCAAAGCTCAATACGTTTTCAGACGGCATCAAAGTGCTCAAGATGATTGCAAGCCTCTTCAAGGACTACAAGCCGCTCGGCTTTTTCTCCTTCCTCTCAGTTGTATCTTTGGTGTTGTGTCTTTCATTCGGGGCACCCGTAATTGCAGAGTTTACGGTAACTCATCAGGTTCCCCGTTTCCCGACCGCCATACTTGCCCTTGGGCTTGGCATCCTTTCCGTCTTGTTCCTTGTATGCGGCCTAATACTTGACACGGAAGTCAAATCATCACGCAGGCAATGGGAGTTAGAGGTGTATAGAGAACTAGAACTCGAGCGCAACCTCGATAGCCACTAAGAAAGAAGTTGCCATGTCGACTCAGTGGGAGCGTTTGAAACCCGTTGTTTTATACCTTGTCTTTGGGGTACTCACGACAATTATTAACGTGGTTTCATATTGGCTTCTCTCTGAGCTTGTTGGCTGGTCAACGCTACCATCAACAGCTGTAGCATGGTTTTTGGCTGTGCTGGGTGCATATGTAACCAATAGAAAAGCTGTATTTGATAGTAGTGCCGTCAGCTTTTCAGAGATTACTTCCGAACTAATACGTTTTATCATTTCTCGAATTGCAACGGGCGCACTTGATCTTGCACTTATGTATGTCTTTGTTGATACGCTTGGCTTTCCTGGAACACTTATGAAGCTTATGTCAAATGTTTTGGTAGTCATCCTTAACTTCATTGCAAGCAAAATGGTGGTGTTCAAGAAGTCTTCTACGTATTAAGCTACGATTCATCCCCAATCTGTTTATAGTGTGGGATAAAAGCTTGCAGTAGCGCTCTTGGCATACTAAACGAGACGCTCCCCTAGGCGTCTTACCTAGGGGGAGCGTTCCTTTGACATGCTTGTAAGTAGCCAGTGGTTAGTCTTCGTCCACCAGACGCTGGACCATGTCGCGCATGGCGGCCGCGCTGTTGAAGTTCTCTGGGATGACGTCTTTGGCAGGAATTGAGATGTCAAATTCGTCGTTTAGCGCGCTGATGATGGACAGGATGTCAAAGCTGTCAAGTACGCGGTCGTCGATGAGCGTGGTGCAGTTCTCGTAGTCAACGTCTTCCTCGACGTCCTGAAGAATCTCGATGACGTCCTCAAGCGTAATCTCGTCCACGGTGCCTCCTTGGGTGGCTGTGTATGGTCACAACTAGATGATAGCGCGACAGCGGCTGCATTGCTATTTCTGCCTGAAGGCGTTTGCCGTGTTGCCAGGAGCGTTGCTCCCCTTGGGGAGGAGGGCGATTTGGATCCCCTCGAGGCGATATGCGTAGCCTGCCGTCCCAGCTGACTGGCCGTTCTTGGTCCAACCCATCCAGCCAAAGTTCTGCGAGTGTACTCGGTACCACACGTCAAAACGCTCAGCCATCTGCCCGTAGAGCTCGATTTCGATGGCCTCTAGGCGCAGGCTCCTTCCCGAGGTGCCTGACATGGCGCCGTTTGACTTCCATCCCTGCCAGCCGACGTTCTGCACGTGGGTGCGATAGCGGATGCCTCCGGTATAGAGCTGGCTCGGAAGTTGGATGTTGATGCCCTCCAGACGCAGACTCTGACCGCTCGTGCCCGAGGTCCCACCGTCATAGCTCCATCCTTGCCAGCCTACGTTTTGAACGTGGGTTTGGTACTGCACGAGGTGCTGCCGGAAGGCGCCTGAGGTGGAGCCTGGTGCCGCGGATCCCTTGGGCAGGATGACTACTTCGATTCCCTCGAGGCGGTAACCGTAGGTTGCCGAGCCTGCAGACACGCCGTTTCTGGCCCAACCCATCCAACCAAAGTTCTGGGCATGTACTCGGTACCACACATCGTAGTGCTCTGACATCTCTCCGGTGAGCTCGATTTGGATGGCCTCCAGACGCAGGCTCCTGCCCGAAGTGCCCGACATGGCGTCGTTATATTTCCAATCCTGCCATCCGATGTTCTGTACGTGGGTGCGATAACGGATGCCGCCGCTGTATGGAGCTCCCTCAAGCCTGATGTTGATGCCCTCCAGACGCAGGCTCCTGCCCGAGGTGCCCGACATGGAGCCGTCACGCACATAGCTCTGCCAGCCAACATTCTGGACATGGGTGCGGTAGGCGATGTGCGGTGTAGCGACGATTTTGAAGGTTGCCGTCGTGCTGCCGGTAACGTTGCCACCTTCCTTTGCGGTGATGGCTACCGTTGCCGTTCCCACCTTGGTGTTGTCGGTGTAGGAGAGGGTGTAGTCGCTGCCCTCCCTAAGGGTGTAGGAGCCGAGCTTGACGACGGGCTTGGGGGTGAGCGCCTTGCCACCGCTCAGCGTCTGGTCAGGAATGGGGTCGACCGTGACGCCTGCGAGGTCAGCGGCGACGATTGTGAAGGGCAGGTCGATGGTCCCCGCATAGTTGCCCGCGCCCTTGACTTCAACGGTTGCTTCGCCTGCGTTGGTGTTGTCGGAGTAGCTGAGGGTGTAATCGACGTCTTCCTGCAGGTTGTAGGTGCCGTCGGTCAGCTCGACCTTTGGTTTGATGGCAGATCCCGTGAACACCTGGTCATCAATGGGCTGTGCTTCTGTAGTTTCGATCGCCTTGGGTGTGATGCCAAAGGAACCCTTTCCAGAGCTCCACCATTGTCCGAGCTCGCCTGTCTGAATGGGGAGGACGGTCACGGTTGCCGTTCCCACGTTGACGTTGTTGGCGTAGGCAACCGAGTAGTCCGTTCCCTCCACAAGGTCCTGCTGTGATCCATCAGGGAAGGTTGCGGTGATGCGAACCGATGGTCTCTGTTCCTTTCCGTTGTAGACCGTGTCGTCAGCTTTGATTTCGATATCTTCGGTGTTGGAGAGATCGGTTGCCTTCTTGATCGCCTCAGTAATTTGCTCGCAGGCATTCTGTGCTGCAGCGAGCTTCTCCTCTGCCTCTGCGAGGGCATCCTGCTCTGCGGCAAGGTCATCCTTGAGCTTCAGGTAGTCAGGGTCGTTCTGCAGCTCCTCGAGCGCGCCTTCCGCATCCTGAAGGGAGGAGGTTGCCGATGTGAGAGCCCCCTGCGCATCGTCTGACGCCTTCTGGGCTGCCTCGACATCGTCTTGGAGCGTTGCGGCCTTCTCCTGGAGCGCCGCGAGCTCCTTCCTGGCATCCTCGAGGTCGGCAGCGGCATGCTCTACTTCGGAAGTGGCGTCATCAAGCGCCTGCCGTGCTTCCGCAAGGGCTTCCTCCGCATCGGAGACTGCAGTTTCAGCGTCCGTCACCTCCTGCTTTGCGTCGGCGATGGCTTCCTCCATGGCGGAGACGTAGGCATCGATGCGTTCCTCGTATTCATCCACGGTGAAGGAGGGGGAACCGGAGAAGTCAAAGGTCTGATCGTAGGTGAAATACCTGTTCATGGTCCTACGTGTGCAGATGGCAAAACCAGTGACGGTGTAATCGGGATCGATGCAGTTCAGATAGTGACCAACCTTGCCAAAGTCTCGCTCTCCTTCGTCGTAGAGCGCTTTCTCCTCGTCATACCATTGCTCGAATGGATCAGAGCCATAGTTCCAGGCAAGGTTCTCGGCTACGTCGAACTGCTCGGCGTGCCCCATCACAGTGTCGGAATAGTTGGCATCTGCCTGGGCGCATGCCATGAGGTAGTCGGTGACGGTAAGCTCTCCAAGTCCCAGATCAGACCGAATCTCGTTGAGCGCATTGATCCAGACGAGAGACACCTTCATGCTGTCGAGGCTCGTGGCATCGTCTGCATTGCCCTTTTGGGTCTTGTCTGCATAGGTTGAGTCGTTTAGTGCATCTAGGGCGCCGGTGGCTTCGTAGTACTCGAAGAAGCCAAATGACCCGCTAGCCAGCTGTTCCTCGAGCTCATCAAGCATGTCCTGTGCATCGTCCAGATCTGACCGGGCATCTTCAAGGGTGCCCTCAGCGTCAGTTACTGCCTGCTCCCACTCCGAGAGGTCACCGGCTGCAATCTTCTCGAGATCCGCGATTCGTTTCTGGGTGTCCTCTATCGCGGCATCGTTCTCGTCGTATGCCTTTTGGGCAGCTTCAAGGTCGGCAGCGGTTTCATTCGCCGTAGCCTGGGCCTCTTCGAGCTCTTCCTGGCATTGGGAAACGGTATCTTGCGCTTTGGCGATGGCTTCTTCGTGAGTGGTAATCTGACTCTCTAGAGACTCGATTGTCTCGTTTGACTCATCGACCTTGGTCTGTGCCGCCTCTTGTGCTTCCTTCTTCTCTGCAAGGGCGGAGAGCTGGTCTGCGATCCACGTGCTAGATGCGGGGGCCAGGGCCGTTCCCTGCGTGTCGTAAGAAACACGCGCTAGCGCGTTTGCGGGGAAAGACTGGAAGATGAGAGAGGCGGAAAGCGCAAGGGAGAGCGCCCTTTTACCCGGCTGACGGACAAATCTCATTTATGGCACCTTTCAGACAGCTTTTGTCCCGCACCTATGTTGCCACAACGACCTGCGGTTGTCGTCCCGAAGGTCGCAAAAAGAAGCTCTTTTTAACGTTGTATTGCGGTTGTGGTGCTGGGTTTATCCGACCGTAATCATGAGCAGCGTCAGGGGCTGTCCACTTTCGTCAAGGTCAGCAAGCGTGTCGATTCTCCATTCGACGTTTGAGCCGTTTGCGTCGCAGTGGCCGACAAGTCCGATGCCGAGGCCGCCATGGTCAAGCTTGTCTTCTGCCTCGGGCAGGCCTGCAAGTGTACGTGCCTCTTCCACAGCCTTATCAGGGTCCTGTTCGTCCGTGGTCCAGCTGACGTTGATCTTTCGTGCATTGGACGGGTCATTCCATGCGCTGTCAAATTCGTCTGGGGACGAAAACTCTCTCGTTCCCGTTGCGGATGTGGTGATCTCTAAGGTTCGGTCGGTTCCATCGATAGGCACCGCTCCCGAACAGCTGAGTTCGAGAATCCGTTTGTCTTCCTCGGTGGGGAACGTGTCGTAGTTAGTTCCAAACCTCGCCTGGATGCCGTCAGCGCCAAACGCCTCGGTCAACGATGCGCGTACCGTAGCTGCGTCTGCGTTCATGAGCTGGCTCACTTGGACGGGGGAAGAGACGCTTGCTGTGGTGGATGCGGTAGTCCCCCCGCCATCTGCCTTGTCCGTCACGGTGGGAACGATCGGGCTTTCAGATGATGCGGGTTTGCTGGCACATCCCACAAGGAGCAGGGCTGAAAGGCAAACGGTGGCAAAAGCGTGTTTGCAGAGCATGAGGGACTTCCTTTGACAGATTTCAGAAGGCAAAGATGACCATTTAGGGACGGGCGGGGTGGACTATCACCCCAGAAGGCTACCGCTTGATCCTGCAGACGTCTTCAAGGGCACGGCGGTCAATCTTGCCGTTCTTGGTGAGGGGCATGGAGTCAATCTGATGCGTGCGGTTGGGCACCATGTACTGTGGCAAGGTCTCCTTGAGCTGCGTTGACAGCTCTGTCTTGTCTAGGGTGCCCACATACACAAGGTGCAGGCGCTTGCGCTGACCGTCATAAAGGCAGCATGCCCGCTCGACGCCGTCCACAGCCTGGGCAGCCGCCTCGATGTCTCCCAGCTCGATGCGCTGCCCCAGATGCTTGATCTGGTGGTCCTTGCGTGAGGCGTAGACAAGGTTGCCTTCTGAGTCATACGAGGCCAAGTCACCCGTGCGATAGATGGTCTCGCGCCAGCGGGTGTTCAGAGGGTTCTGCACGAAGGCCTTCTCCGTCAGGTCGGGGCGGCCGAGGTATCCCAACGCCAGGGCCGTTCCACTCACGCAGATTTCGCCCTGCACGCCAGATGCGCTTACCAGATGGTCGCCCTCGTCAAGCAGGAAGACCTTCTCGTTGGGGAAGGGGCGTCCCATGGGGATGACTTCGCCCTTCTCATAGGGCCTCTCGATGACTTGGTAGGTGCAGTTGCAGGTGATCTCGGTCGGTCCGTAGAGATTGACGAAGGTGGCAGCGGGAAGCGCCTTCTGCCATACGGCGAGCTGCTTGGGCGGCATGACCTCACCAGAGAACATGACCAGGCGAATCTGCCCGGGCAGGCGATAGTCAAAGCCGTTCATGATGGAGACGAAGCACATGGCGCTGACTGCCCAGATGAGCACGGTCGCCCCGGTGTCGCAGAGATAGTCCATGAGCGTCGTTGGCTGAGAGAAGTACTCGCGCGGTACCAGCTGCAGGGTCGCGCCGACATAGAGCGAGGAGTAGATGTCCTTGACCGACACGTCAAAGTCGAACGGTGCCTGGTTGGCGATCACGTCGTCTTCCGTGATGCCAAAGAGGCAGTCCAGTTGTGGGATGAAGTCGATGACCGATCGATGGCTGACGACCACGCCCTTGGGCGTGCCGGTGCTACCGCTCGTGAAGTTGCAGTAGAGGGGGTCGATGTCGGCTGCCTGGGCGCGGATCACGTCGAGGGCGCTCATGTCCGCCTCGGAAGCCAGCGGTTCGTCCACGAGGGCCACGTTCCACGGCGTGTCGGCAAAGAGTTCGCGGGCATGCTCCTCGTTTGCGGCATCGGTTAGGATGACGGCAGGGGAGAGCGCCTCCGCAATCGCACGTACGCGCACGTCGGTCTGGCGAACGTCAATGACGGAATAGAAGCAACCCGCCCGGACAGCTCCTAGCATACATGCGAGCGCCTCAGGGCTCTTCTCAAGAAAGAGGGCTACGGCCTGGCGAGGCTGCGAGCATGCGGCAAGCCAAGTGCCAGCGTGCATGGTGGCTGCCTGAAGTTCCTGGAAAGTGAGGGCGCCTTCGGGTCCCGCAACGGCAACGTGCTCCGGGCAACGCTCCGCAGTCTGGTCGAGCCAGTCAAGGATGCTTGTGGTCATATATTCTCCCTGTGCCTGTTATAGCAACGTGATGGTTTGATAATGATAGCGCTCGGGTTCAGTGGTGCCTGCGCGGCGAGCAAGCAGGCGAACGTTAGCATTGCGATATCCACCCTCGGTCAGGGTGAGGGTGGGGTCTTGCGACCAGTCACGCAAGACCGACCAGCTCTCATCCGCTTCCTGTATCTCAAAGCGGTACTCAACCCGGATGTTCGAGCCACAGCATGCCTTTGCCTCAAGCAATAGGCCCTCTGCCGACTGCTCCTCCTCAAAGTAGACGAGGTAGATGCCTTCGAGCGACGAGAGGAACTCGTCCCACTGGTCGTAACTGTAGAAGAGACCGCTCACGTCCTCGCCGGCCTCAGCACGCCTTACGACGTCGGCAAGGATGGGAGTGAGCCGTCCTGCTCCTGCCTGGTTGAGGTGGGTCGCGTCGATGAAGTCAGATTCCCAATTCTCGTAGAGGTCGGTGCGCGCAAGGTTGAAGTCCAGGAAGATGGCGCCATGGGAAGAAACCAGTTCCTCTACCTGCGCCATGCCCTGCGGATAGGCGTCAGCGATGCTCAGCACCTCAAAGCGTGGGTGAGGTGCCGCAAAGACTACCAGCTCGACACCGCGCTCCTCACAGAGGGCACAGATCTCCTCGAGCCCCTCCATCTCGCTGTCATCAAGGCCCTTCCCTCCAAGGCCCAGGAAGTCAAGATGATTGACACCAAGGTAGTTGGCATCAAATGTCTCCGGGTTGACCTGACCGTCGTAGTTTGCGTAGCCATGGCCCAACGGATGCCAGGTATTGTCGATGCGCGCCTGCGCCTCGAGGGGAGTGGAGCACTCCATACGGTTGCGCACGTTGTCCCTGATGGCGCTTGGCGTGTAGTCAACGTGGCTCAAGGTGAAGGGCATGAGGAACGAGATGGACGAGACATTGCCCACGTAGTCCGCATCAAAAAGGAGGCTCGCGTAGCGTGCGACCTGCTCGGGCAGGGGCCGTCCTGCAACGAGGGCCTGCATGAACGCCATGTTGCTGTTGGCCCAAGGCTCCTCGGCAAGCTGGGTATAAGACGTTCCCAGAATGACGCGCTTCACGGGGTGCTCGGCAAGTGCTACCTCAAGGGCCTTGAACGAGCTCTTGAGTGACTGGCCAGGGCTTGCGAGGCAAAACGAGGTGGCGCCCAGCGTATCGTCGATGGGGCCAGGCTGCAGGGAATCCTGCGCCACGGACGAGCCGATGACGAGCGTGTCAAATTGCTCGCCTGCGGCCGTCGCCTGTCGGTACTCGTACCAGACTGAGTCCGAGTTGGATCCGTAGGGCTCGAGGGCCAGAGTGAGCGCAACGTCAAGGGCAACGAGGACGGCAAGCGCGACCGCCACGATCAGAATGCTTCGCCACAGAAGCTTGCGGGAAGTGGCATCAGAAGTTGGCATAGAGGAACCCACCTCCTCCGTTTGCCGTGAAGTCGAATGCGTAGAGCATGAGAGCACCAAGCACCGCATAGAGGCAGCAGCGCAGGGCGGGATTCCAGGAAAGGATACGCTCACGGACGTCCGTCCCGCGTTCGTAGTGCAGGCTGATGATTGCCACGACAACACATGCCACGAGTGCGATGCGCGAGATGCCAAACATCTCGGCACCTTCGATGCTGCAGAGCGCGAGAGCCTGCCTGAAGGGTACGGGCGCAAAGTTGAAGAGGGTTGCGTGCAGGCACGTGAACGAGTCGGAGAGGCTGCTCACGCAGTCAAAGTAGCGGCCTACGTTGACGACGCAGAACGTGCGGATGATGGCAAAGACGCGGAACCACCTCGTCTCATCAGTCACGCGCAGGCGTGAGCGGAGCGACTCGAACGCAGGCGAGAGCAGGTCGGAAAGCGCAACGATGATGCCGTTGTAGAGGCCCCATCCCACGTAGTGCCAGTCCGCGCCATGCCAGACGCCCACGAGCAAAAACACCAGGATGTTGGCGACGCAGGCGGGCAGCGTCCTTCCTGCGTGCGTCCCCATGTGCTTCTTTGCCCACTTGCCAAAGGCCTGCATGGGCTTGGTGAGGGCGATGGGATAGAAGATGTAGTCGCGCATCCACGATCCCAGGGACATGTGCCACCTGCGCCAGAAGTCGGCAAGGGAGACGGAGAAGTACGGCTGGCGGAAGTTCTGCGCCATCTCGACGCCGAAGAGCTCCGAGACTCCCTCGACGATGTCGATGCCGCCCGAGAAGTCCGCGTACATCTGGATGGAGTATGCAAGCACGCCGTAGAGCACGACCGATCCTGGGATGCCAGGCGTGACGTTGCCGAAGACCTGTCCCACGTTGTGCGAGAGGACGTTGGCTATGGTGAGCTTCTTGAAGAGGCCATATCCCAGACGGAGGAGCCCCCTCCGCATGCCATGGGCATCGGCGTGACGCGTGGCGAAGAGCTGGCCTGAAAGCTGGTCATAGCGGCCGATGGGTCCTTGGATGATCTGGGGGAACCACGAGACGAAGAGCAGGAAATGCAGGTAGTCCTGCTCGGGGGCGTACTTCTCGTTATAGGCGTCAATGAGGTAGCCGATGGACTGGAACGTGTAGAACGATATGCCGAGCGGCAACAGGATTCCCAGGCTGTGTGGGGATTCGGCTGCCCCAAAGTTAAAGAGGATGACGTTGAGGTACTTGAAGAAGCCCAGGATGGCAAGGGGGACGACGAGGAACACCCAAAACGCGCGCCACCGGCGCTTGTCAAAGCGCTCCTTGATGGCCTTGCGCTCCTTGCGGTCCTTGGTGGCCTTGCGCTCGGCCTTGCTCTGCTCTCCCAGACGCTTGAGGAAAAGCCCGCCAGCCCAGATGTCGGCTGAGGTCAGGATGAGCAGAAGCAGCGTCTGCCAGCTGCCCGCAAACACGTAGAACGCAAGGCTTGCCGCGAGGAGCACGTACCATTGCGCGTCGGGTTTGGTTTTGCCGACGGCATAGTACGCTGCGAGCGACGCCAGCAGCAAGAGCACAAATTGTAGGGAGAGCAGTTCCATAGTTTCCATACTTGAGCGTCCGATAACCTATTTATGATACCGAATCAGCTGGAACGTTCATGACAGGCTATCGAATCAGAAAATGTGCATCTTCCTAATCGGGTAGCATAGGAAATGCACTGTTCGTTCCATTGTAGGGCTGGCTATGTGGACTAACTTCTTCGTTGCTTTCTTTGCGGCGATCGTAATTTTGGTTGTGCCTGGCTTTGGGCTGATGGCCCTGCTTGGATTTGACTGGCTAAACTGCTTATGCTTTTCTCCCGCGATCTCTGTTGCGCTTCTTTCTGTTGTCTGCATCGTTTACGGGGAACTGGGCGTCTTTTCGAGCTGTGCAACGGTGCTTGTCCCCCTAAGCGTCCTGTCGATTGCGCTGCTGTTGGTAACGGTCGTGCGACAGAGGAAAGCGATAGACGCCCGTTCTCTACGAAGCTGTTCTTTGGATGTTAGATGCCTCTCTGCTTTTGTAACTTTTGCCCTGCTTATCGTTGGCTGGTATTTTGTTCGGACGCTCGATGGCCCGGCATCGTTTAGCCAGGAGCACGACAACATTCACCATTTATTGGAGATCAGGGAGTTTTTGGTGACGGGCCAGATGTCCTCCCTGCACGAGAATGTCTATTCCATTGCCACATCAAAGGGACTTCCGACACCTTCAGCTGCTGGAGCCATCTTCTATCCCTCTGGATGGCACGTAGTCGCGGCGCTTGTGGCGGAACTAATTGGCGGAAATGCTGCCTTGGCCCAGAATGCCGTCATCTTCGTGTTCCTGGTTCTTGTTTGGCCCCTGTCCTCCTTTGTCCTCTTGTCGCAGTTATTTAACGATAGGAAAGACGTTCTTTACGCCGGTTCTGTTGTTTCGCTGGCCTTCTCGGCATTTCCCTGGCAGTTCCTGATCTTTGGGACCCTCTATCCAAACTTTGGAGGCTACTGTCTTGTGCCCATTGCTGTGGTCGCCTTCATGAGAATGTGCGAGGGAACGAGCGGAAAAGAGGCCCTGCGATACCTTTTGGTCTTTTGTGTATCGAGCTTTGGCATGGCGATCATGCACCCAAACACGATCTTCACGGCAGCAGTGATTCTGTTTCCGTACTGCTTGCATCAGATTCCTATTATTTGTAGTGCATATCATGGTCCCCACAAGCTTTCCCCAAGGGTGGCGCAGCTTCTGTTTATCGTGCTGTTTACTGGCTGTTGGCTGGCCTTGTATTCTTCCTCGGTGTTCCAGTCGGTCGTGCATTTTGACTGGGCACCCTTTGCGTCCGTGCGGGGGCAGCTGCTCAATGTGCTGACGCTCTCTTTTAAGTCCGGCCAAGCGCAGGAGATCCTTGGCGCGCTGGTGCTGATTGGCCTGTTTGCCTGCATGGCTGGCGACTCGCTGAGATGGCTCGCCCTCTCGTACGCGATCGCGTTCGTCATCTGCTTCGTCAACGGCGCCACGAGCATAGGGGCCAGGAGCCTCCTGTCCGGCTTTTGGTACAACGACCAATTCCGCGTCGGGGGAATGATGGCGCTCGTGTGCCTTCCCCTTGCCTGCGAAGGTGTGGGAATGGTCAAAGACTTCCTCAAACGTGCCTATGACGCACTTGGCTATAGCCGCGACTTCTCTCCGTGGATGCGCAGGAAGACGATTGTGGTGTACGGGCTTTTGGCAGCGATTCTCTTTGTCCCGTCGTTCCAGGTTGCTGGTAGAACGTGGCACCATACTGCCTTTGGCAAGATTGAGGATGCGCTGCTGCACGTCAACTCTATGACGAGCATCATGTCACCAGAAGAGAACGACTTTATGAAAGAGGCGTCCAACATAGTTGGAAAGGATGACCTCGTACTCAATCAGCCTCACGACGGAAGCGTTTTTGGAAGCATCGAATATGGGCTGAACCTCTACTACCTGACCACCTCAACGCCGTCGCCAAGCTCAGAGTCCTTTGAGAGCAGGATGGTGCGAACGGGCCTCAACCTTTACGGTAGCAGTTACCTGGTTCACGACGCCGTCGAGAAGCTTGGTGCAGACTACCTGCTTATTCTTGACGTTGACGGGACGCGCAGCGGCAATCGCTATTGGTACGGTCACTATCATGAGAAGGATTGGGTCGGAATCAATGCCGTCAACGATGACACTCCAGGCTTCGAGGTTGTGCTGAGTCGTGGAGACATGCGCCTGTACCGCATCGTCCGTTAGAATAGTTGAACATCGCAAGGATTGACCTGAGGAGACTCATGACACTCAAAGAAAAGCTGTTTGGCGCCATGGTCGGCAGCCGTGTCGGTCACGCTATCATCGCGGCAAACCGGGACTTCAACGCGCCTCCCTCAAACGAGCGCCAGCTCAACTATGACTACTCCTTCACGGACCGCAGCACGGGCTCTGACAAGCTGTGCATCATCCTTGCGGGCTACAAGCCCGAGCTCTGGGACGTGGTTTTTGGCAGGATAGCTGCCTTCATCCCTGCAGATGTGGATGTCTGCATCATGACGAGCGGCCTGGTGAACGAGCGGCTTCAGCAGATTGCCGAGGAGCATAGCTGGTCGTACCTCTCCACGGCCGACAACCACCTCTGTCTCGTGCAGAACTACGCGATTGAGTGTCATCCTCAGGCGCAGTGGATCTATAAGCTTGACGAGGACATGTTCGTGACCGATGGCTTCTTCGAGAAGATGCTGGAGACCTACGAGCATGTCCACGAGGACACCATCTACGAGCCTGCCTTCGTGGCGCCGCTCATCAACGTGAACTGCTACGGTCACCTGCGCCTCCTTGAGAAGTGCGGCCTTACGGAGGACTTCCGCGCAACGGGCCTTACCAACATGAAATTGACTGACGGTCTGCATCACAGTGTTGAGGTCCTGCAGGATCCGCGTGTTGCGCGTTACCTCTGGGGCGAGAGCCAGCCCGTGCTTGCCGACATTGATGCCCTGACCAGTCGGTTCTCGGAAGAGCCTCTTTCTTTCAGCATCTGCCCCACGCGCTTCAGCATTGGCGCCATCCTCTTCACGCGCGAGGCATGGGAGGATTTCGGTCACTTCCCGCTGACCTTTGTGGGTGGTCCCTACGGCCTGGGCGACGACGAGGAGCACATCTGTCATTACGCGACGTTCACTGGCCGCGTCATGGTGGTGAACGAGAACGTTGTGGTCGGGCACCTGGGATACGGCGGCGCTCAGACCGCCGAGATGGTGAAGTACTTCGCTGAACACAAGGCTCAGTTCGAGCTACCAGCAACCCATTGAAGAGAGGAGCCTGCCGTGTCGGAGCGTCCCTCGGTCAAGATTGTCGTTTCGTGCCATAAGAAGTTCCCGATTCCAAACTCGGACGTGTACCTGCCAGTTCACGTGGGAGCAGGTGGTGCCAGCGCGCCCATCCCTGGGATGCAGCCAGACAACGAGGGCGAGAACATCTCGGATCGCAACTTTACGTTCTGCGAGCTTTCGGCGCAGTACTGGGCTTGGAAGAATTTGGACGCAGACTATGTGGGCCAATGCCACTACCGTCGCTACTTCTGCTTTGGCGATACAGCGGGGGAGCGTGACGACCACGCTCAGATCGTGGTACCGCATCTTTCGGATGAGACGGCTCATGAGCTTGCCCTTGACGACGGGGCGCTCATTTCGCGTGAGGTGCACGGTGCCGACATCACAACGGCTCACTGGTGGGACGTGCGGGGCGTCAAGACTCCCCGCGGTGCCAGTCGAAACGTTGCGGAACACATGACGTCGTACGGCCTGTATTCGTATGATGACCTTGAGGTTCTGAAGCAGATTGTTCGCGAGCGTCAGCCTGAATATCTCGAAGACCTCGAGTCATATCTGGAAGGCAGTCAGTATCTGGGATACAACTGCTTCGTCATGCGTCGCGCGGCTTTCGAGGAGCTCTGTGCGTTTGAGTTTGATGTGCTGCTCGAGTTTGACCGTCGCAAGGACTACGCCGGCCTCACGCGCAACCAGCGGCGCATATGTGGGTATCTGGGCGAGGTTCTCTACAGCGTGTTTATTCAGCATGTGACCAGGCTGAAGTCGTATACCATCCTGGAGCGCCCCCTCGTCTTCTTTGACGCGGTTACGCCAGGTCTCGCTGTCAAGGACGTCAAGGATGACCCCGCGGTCCAGCTGGTATGGAACGCCACGGGGCTCTTCTTCCCGGACAACTGGAGCGCCGACCAGTGTGAGACTATGAGCTACGTGCTGCCTGTCTCGCTTTCGGTAAGCTTGAAGAGCCTGTTTGAGCACGTGGACGAAGGTCGTACCTACCATGTGACGCTCATCGTGCAGCCCAAGTTCCTGTTTGCTCGATTCTGGAATGCCGTTGGCACGATTCCCAAGAACGTCTCGATCGACTTGGTGACGTGGGCTCCTGTCGCGTTGCCGGCTCTGAAGGCACTGGGGAGTCAGACGGTTGTTGACAACCTGCCTGCATTGCTTCCGTGGCTCTTTGAGGATAGGGATGCGCGCGTCGTATGGATTGACGGTCTCGCAGCCTTTGGATGTGATCCTGCGAAGCTGCTGGAAGGCTGCCCTGACAAAGCGGGTATCGCTGCCATGCGGGGCATCCGGTTGCAGAAGGAGCTGGGCAAGCCTGGATCCTTTGGCGACGTGGACCGCTCCTGGAAACGGGACATCACGGTATATGCCGACTCACGCCTTGCCGTCATCGACCTCGCTGCAGCACGTGCACGGTGGACGCTCGATGAGGTGCTTTCGATCATGGGCCGTCATGGCTTTGGGCAGTTCCTTCTGGGCCCGCGGTCGGAGTCATTTGCCTGCGATGCGCTGCTCTCCCTCATGGGGGTGGATAGACTGTCGTACGAGCTTGCCTATCCGTCCCTGCACATCGAAGACACGCAGAACTGGGGGAGTGCCGAGGAAGTTGGCGCCTGGGAGCGTGCGGACAAGTCTGGTATCGTCGTCATCGAGGACTGCCCCGTCCCGTCGACGAACGTCGACTTCAGCTACAACGAGGCCTGGTGGGACGTTGCGCGCCAGACGCGTGGCTACGAGAACCTCCTCATGCATGCAAGTGCTGACTTTGCGCTGGCCATCTCCGTACCGCTGGTCGACAAGCTTCTTCCTAAGGGTTCCAAGCGTCGCCACATGGTGAGCAGAGTGTTCCGCATCGCCAAGGACATGTTCCGCCGGTAGGTTGCTGCTGAGAATCGCAAGCTATTCTCTTGCAGAATCGCTGACAGAGCGCTCTTGAGCTGCCGTCGTAGGTGAACCTGCGCTATCCTTATACGTTGCGCGACTGGGCCTACCATTGCCCTCGCTCGCGAAGCCTTTTGGGCCACAAGCGCCCCCTATCCGTTGGAGGTAAGTTCGTTGCTGCCAGTCGAAGAACAGCTCAAGGTCATCACGTCCGGCACCATGCAGATCGTGCCGCTGGACGAACTCAAGAAGAAGCTCGAGAAGGGCGTGCCCCTCAACATCAAGCTGGGCGTCGATCCCACGTCTCCCGACCTGCACCTGGGTCATGCGGTGCCTCTGCGCAAGATGCGCCAGTTCCAGGACCTGGGCCACAACGTCACGCTCATCATCGGTAACGGCACGGCGCTCATCGGCGATCCGTCCGGCCGCGATTCCACCCGCCCACCGCTTACGGAGGAGCAGGTCGAGGCCAACGCCAAGACCTACGTCGAGCAGGCCATGAAGGTGCTCGACCCCGAGAAGACCACCATCGTCCACAACGGTGACTGGCTGAAGCCGCTTGACCTCCAGAAGATGCTGCACCTCATGGCGCAGTTCAACGTGGCGCGCATCCTCGAGCGCGAGGACTTCCACAACCGCTACTCCAACCAGCAGTCCATCGCCCTGCATGAGTTCATCTACCCCGTGCTCCAGGCCTACGACTCCGTCGTCATCAATGCTGACCTCGAGATGGGCGGAAACGACCAGATCTTCAACCTGCTCGCTGGCCGCGACCTCATGCGCGCCGAGGGCATGGAGCCGCAGGTCGCCCTCACGATGCCGCTGCTCGTCGGCCTTGATGGCCACAAGAAGATGTCCAAGAGCTATGGCAACTACGTGGGCCTGACCGATGCGCCCGCCGACATGTTCGGCAAGCTCATGTCCATTGCGGACGAGATCGTGCCCATGTACTTCCGCCTGTGCTCCACCTGCAGCATCGAGGAGATCGACCAGATCGAGGCTGACTTCAAGGCGGGCACGGCCGACCCCTACCAGACGAAGCGCGCACTTGCCCGCAACATAGTTGACCTCTACCACGGCGAGGGTGAGGGCCAGAAGGCTCAAGATGCTTTTGACGCCCAGTTCAAGAAGGGCGAGATGCCCGAGGACACGCCCGAGTTTGCCGCCGCTAAGGTCGTCGAGCTCAACGACGAGGGCCTGGTGTACCTTCCCAAGCTGATGGTCGCCTGCAAGATGGCGGCCAGCATCGGCGAGGCGCGTCGTCTCGTTGATGGCGGTGGCGTCAAGGTGGATGGCAAGGCCATGGCTCCCAAGACCTATAACGTCGATCCCGCGCTCTTTGTTGCCGGCATTGCGCTCCAGGCAGGCAAGAAGCGCTGGGCCAAGCTGGTATAGCTCGACTCGATACGAGCGATACGAAAGGGTCCCACCCCTTCGTTTCAGAGGCGATACGAAGGGGTGGGACCCTTTCGTATCGCCTCTCGCTATTACGGCAATTAGGGGATGTGCATGCACGAACACGACCATCATCATGACCATGCGCACGTAAGGCCGCGGCAGGTGCCCGAGCTGCTGGCTCCCGCCGGCGGGCCCGAGGCGTTCGATGCCGCGCTCGCTGCCGGCGCCAACGCCATCTTTTGCGGCTTTGGCAACGACTTCAACGCGCGACGCAGTGCTCAGAACTTCACGCCCGAGTCGTTTGCGGAGGCCTGCCGCAAGGCGCACCTCGCGGGGGCACGTGTCTACGTTACTACCAACGTGGTCATCCGCACGTCCGAGATGCCGAGCGTCCTTGCCCTGATTCGTCAGGCGTGGCTTTTGGGTGCGGATGCCTTCATCATCCAGGACTGGGGACTGCTCTCCGAAGTCCGCCGTCGCTTCCCGCAGATTGAGTGCCATATCTCCACGCAGGCCAACGTGCACGACGCGCGGGCAGTTGCGTGGTGCGGTGAGCTGGGGGCTGAGCGCGTGACCCTCTCGCGTGAGCTGTCGCTTCCCGAGATTTCCCGCATTGCCCAAGAAGGCGTCGAGCTGGAGGGGTTTGCGCACGGCGCGCTCTGCTTCTGCTATTCCGGCATCTGCATGCTGAGTTCCCTTTCGGGCGGTCGCTCCGCCAACAGGGGCATGTGCGCACAGCCGTGTCGCCTGCTTTACCAGCTAGTTGATGAGGATGGTGCTGTGCTCACGCCTACCGGTATGGACCGGCCGCTTTGCCCCAAGGACTACTGCACGGTCGATGACCTCGACGCCCTGACGGAAGCGGGCTTGGGGTCGCTCAAGATCGAGGGGCGCATGAAGGCGTCCGACTATGTATATGCCGTCGTGTCTGCCTATCGCGAGGCCTTGGATGACCTGGCATTTGGTCGTGAGGCTGATGCCTGGCGCATAGAGGCTCGCCACGAGCGCCTACGCCGCGCGTTCAACCGTGACTTCACCAAGAGCTACCTCTTTGGCACGTCTGACAATGACATGATGAGCTACGAACGCTCCAACAACCGCGGTGAGTTGGTGGGGGAGGTCGTCTCGTCCCGTGACCTTGGCGGTGCCCGCGTGCGCCGTGGAGGTACGGAAGGCGGGCGCGAGCGCTTCCGTCATGTGACGCGCGCCGAGGTGACCATCGCACTCGACAAGCACGTGGACAAGGGCGATTTGCTCGAGATCCGCCCTGTTGATGACCCGTCGCAGTTCCTGACTGCCCACGTGGATGCTGACGCTGCGGCGGGGGAGACTATCGTCTGCAAGACCGTGCGTCCGATGGCGGTGGGGTGTCCCGTTCGGGTCATCCGCTCGCAGAAGGCGCTCGATGCGGCGTCGGCCGTACATGGTGACGTGCCGCGGAAGCGTCCGGTGGCGGTAAACGTGCTGGCGCAGATGGGAAGGCCGTTCCTGGTCGAGCTCTCCACCTTTGGCCCGCGTGGCGGCAGGTCATACGTTGCACATGCCAAGGGCTTTACGGTGGAGCAGGCGCGCACGCGCGAGGTCACGCCCGAGGAGATCCGCGAGCACGTGGAGCGCATGGGCTCGACTCCCTTCGAGCCCATCGGCTTTGCCGGGGCATTCGACAAGGGAATCGGCATGTCCTTCTCAGCGGTGCACAAGGTGCGCTCAGAGGCTTGTGAGGCCCTTGAGCAGGCGATCCTTGCTCCCTACGAGGCACGCGGGGAAGGCTTGGCCTCCGTTCCCGACCTCGAGGACATAGCTGCGGACCTTTCCCTGTCCAGGTGTGCTGCGGCTGCGGGAGAGGCAGAGGTGTGCGTCCTCGCGCCTTCTGCCGAGGTCGCACGTGTTGCCGTGCGGGCGGGGGCAACGCGCGTGTATGCGACGGCCGACTCCCTTGCGGTCGAGGACGGCTGGCCAGCGGGGGTCATCCCTTGGCTTGACGAGGTCTGCCGCGAGATTGACCACGACCGCCTTGACCCCTGGGTCGAGGAGGACAAACCGGTTGCGGTGGGCAACGTCTCCGAGCTGGTGCTAGCGCGGAGCAGAGGAGCGCATCCCGAGGTCAGGCCCTGCATTCCCGTCCACAACACCTCGGCACTCGCGGCGCTTGTGCAGGCTGGTGCCGCCGGCGTGTGGTTCTCTCCCGAGCTTACGCTCAAGGAGGTGTGCGCGCTGGCGCGGGCCTCGGAGGTCCCGTGCGGCATGATTGTCTATGGGCGTGCGCGGGCGATGACGAGCGAGCACTGCGTGTTGCAGGTGGCTGACCGCTGCATCCATGATTGCGCTCGGTGCAAGCTTCGTACGCGCAAGCTGTCGCTGCGCGACAAGGACGGCGCGCTACTTCCCGTGCGCACGGACCTGCAGGGTCGTTCGCGCATCTACGCGGCGCAGCCTCTGGACGCGACGCCGCAAGTGGGGGAGCTCATGGCTGCGGGAGTGCGGCGCCTCATGGTGGATGCGACGCTCCTTTCCCCAGATGAGGCGGCTGTTGCCGTGCGTCGGGTCGCGGCTGCCGTGGAGGCTGTCCGTTCCGGCAAGCAACCCGCCCCGCGCGAGGAAGGCTCCACGACCGGTCACCTGTTCCACGGCATCGCATAACCGCACAAAGGGGTGGGACCCTTTTGTGTTGTACAACACAAAAGGGTCCCACCCCTTTGTGCGGTTGCGGAGATGGTACAAACCGCAAGATGACTGAAATCCCAGTGCGCAGATGGGGTAGTATCTTACAAGCGAATAAGACCGTCGCCCATTGGCGGCGCGGAAGCCGCGTGGCGGCAAGAAAGTGAGTGAGACATGGCAGAGAAGAAGACGCCCGTCAACATGGAGCTCCTCGAGGCTACGCTCAACATCATCCGTCAGAGCCTGCAGGCCGACGGCGGCGATGTGGTCCTGGTCAACTGCGACGAGGACGGTGTGGTCACCCTCGAGATGCAGGGCGCCTGCGCGGGTTGCCCGCTTTCCAGCTTTGACATGAGCGAGGGCATCGAGCGCATCCTGCGTGAGCACGTCCCGGGCGTCACCAAGGTGCAGCCCGCTATGGCGTGGTAGTTCTCGCACATGTGGCTTAACGAGCTTTACCATCATCTGGACCCAATCGCCTTCGCGGTTGGGCCATTTGCCGTACGTTGGTACGGCCTGGCCTATCTCGCCGGCTTTGCCCTGGGCGCCCTGGTCATATGGCGCACGCAGAGGCGCTGGGGTCTGGACATGGTGGCGGATGACCTCATCTCGCTCATCACCGGCATCGCGATGGGCGTCATCTTGGGCGGGCGCCTGGGGTACGTGCTCTTTTACGGAAAGGGCTACTACCTGGCGCATCCTCTTTCCATTCTTGCCCTGTACGAGGGTGGGATGAGCTTCCATGGCGGCCTGATCGGCGCCGTCATTGGGGCGTTTGTCGTATGCCGTCAGCTGAAGATGGACTTTGCCACCATTGCGGACCTGACCGCCTGCGGAGGTCCACTTGGGCTCTTCCTGGGGCGCTGCGCCAACTTCGTGAACGGAGAGCTTTGGGGCAAGGAGACGGACCTGCCGTGGGGCGTCATGTTTGACAACACGGGCGGGGGAGCGGTCTTTCGCCATCCTTCGCAACTGTACGAGGCACTGCTCGAGGGAATCGTGATCTTCCTGGTGCTGTGGGCCCTGGCGCACCGCGTGCCGCCGCGTCCGCAGGGGACCTTCCTGGGCGTGTTCCTGATGCTGTACGGATGCTTCCGCTTCCTCATCGAGTTCGTGCGCCTGCCGGACGCGCAGATGGGGTATCTCCTGGGAACAAACTGGCTGACCATGGGCCAGTGCCTGTCGCTGCCGCTCGTTGTCATAGGCGTGGCTCTGCTCATCTACGCTGCCAAGCGCAATGCCCCCCAGCGCATCTACCTGTAGCTGTTCTTTCGCGTCTACTCTGCTACACTTCTTGCAGCACATATCACCAGAGGGCACGGTCTGAGCCGCTGCAAGGCCTTCTCAAAGGATCCCGGTTCTACTCCGGGTCAGCCGCCGCACTGTGTACGAGGTTGTTCGGCATGCGCGCCTGCGTGTGTCATCCATGGGGCTTCTCCCAAATTGTCTCTGCCTGCCCTCCCGTTCCCGCACAGCGGGAGAAGGGGGTGGGTTCATGAATTCCACCATCTTGCGTCGTGTCTCGTCCGTCTTGCTGGCCTTTGTGCTGGCGCTCTTCTGCGTGCCTGCGCTGCCGGCCCTTGCCGCGGGCGAGAGCATCTCCGTGGAGGTAATCGGCCCCAATGCGGAAGGTGCCGCTGCGGACTACGTTGCCCCCGTCACCTACGAGCTTGCTGACGGCGAGGACTGCTGGACGCTCACCCAGCGTGCCCTTGATGAGAACAAGCTCACCTATGATGCGGAGAACTCCACCTACGGCGTGCTGCTGAACTCCATCAACAGCCCCGTCGACGGTTCCACCCTGGCCTTTGACGAGGCCTCTGGTGCCTATTGGCAGCTCTTTGTGGATGGCAAGGCATCTGAGGTGGGCATCTCCGGCGTTACCCCTGCGGATGGCATGAGGCTCGTGTGGTACTACTCCGCATTTGGCGATGAGCTGCCGACATCCGTGGCCACGCTTGCCCCTGCCGCAGAAGCCGCGGCGGCCCCCACCTCCTCGAGCTTCCCCCTGCTGCCCGTTGCGTGCGTCGCGGTTGTTGCCTGCGTGGGCGTTGCCTTCTACCTCAGCTCCCGTAAGAACGCCTAGCGTTCCATAGTCCTCAAGGCAGTCGTGCGACCTGCGGCCTTCGAGCTGTATCATCCCATCGTCCCCGCCGTGCTCATCGGCGGGGCGGTGGTGCTTGCGATGCTCGCCATCGAGCCCGTTTGCACGGCAATCCTCCTCGTGGGCGCCCTGTTCTTCTCTGCCCTAACGCAGGGCGTCGGGGCGGCTCTTTCCAAGCTTCGGTGGCAGCTGCCCCTCCTTCTGCTCATCTGCCTCATCAATCCGGTCTTCTCCGCCCTGGGTTCGACGCTTGTGGCAAAGGTCGGGCCGTTCTTGGTCTATGCGGAGAGCCTGGCCTATGGAGCGGTGATGGGCGCCCTGCTTGTGAGCGTGCTCATGTGGATCGAGGCGCTCGGCCTGGTCATCGGCCAAGACGAGCTCCTGGTCATGACGGGAGGGGCGCTGCCTTCGGTGACGTTGGCCTTCTCCATGACGGCGCAGCTGGTGCCGCAGCTCATGAGGCGTGCACGCATGGTTATCGCGAGCCTACGTGCCGTGCCACGTGCCCATGGCGAGAGGGCCGCGCGCACGCGCGTGATGGGCGCCCTGGCCACGTGGGCGCTCGAGGATTCGCTCGAGCGTGCCGATTCCATGCGCGCACGGGGGTGGGGCGCAACGCACAAGCGCTCGCGTTTCCGATCCCGCACCTTCCGGGAGCGCGATGCGGTGGCGCTCGTCCTCTGCGCGACGCTCGTTGCCGCGGCGGCGCTCGGCGTGCAGACAGCCCTCTCCACCTGGCGCTTCTATCCGCGCATGGAGGGCTTCGCCCCATCGTGGGCATACCTGTCGCTGGCGCTGCTCTCGTTTGCGCCGTCCTTTGTCGTGGTGGTCGAGCACCTGCTGTGGAGGAGGGAGCCATGAGCGAGACGACCGTGGCCCCGGCTGTCGAGGTCTCGGGCCTCACCTTCTCGTATCCTGCGGCCTTGGCGGGCGGGGACGATGCACCTGTCCTTGACGGAGTGTCTCTCCAGGTCCCCGAGGGGGCGTTTGCGCTGCTCGGAGGGGGGACGGGTTCAGGAAAGACCACCCTCTTGCGGCTGCTCAAGCCCGAGGTGTCTCCTGCGGGGGAGCGCTCGGGCAGCGTGCGGCTGTTTGGCAGGGATGCCAACGCGCTGTCGACAGCCGAATCCGCATCGCTTGTGGGCTACGTCTTCCAAAGTCCCGACAACCAGATCGTGTGCGACACGGTCTGGCACGAGCTGGCGTTTGGGCTGGAAAACCTCGGCACCGACGAGCGGGAGATGCGCCTGCGCATTGCCGAGACCTGCCAGTTCCTGGGTATCGAACCGTGGTTTCGCAAGCATACGCACGAGCTATCGGGCGGCCAGCGCCAGATGCTTGCGCTCGCGTCGGTGCTCGCCATGCGGCCGCGCCTGCTTTTGCTGGACGAGCCCACGTCGCAACTAGACCCCCTTGCCGAGAAGGACTTCCTGGCGCTGCTCTTTCGCATCAACCGCGAGCTGGGTGTGACCGTCATTGTGGCGACGCACCGTCCCGATCCGATGGTGCCCTATGCGACCTGCGCCTTCATGCTGCAAGACGGCAGGGTGAGCGAGGCGAGCCTCGCAAAGGTGGGGGAGAGCCCGGCATCGGCTGCCGCCCTGACCCTGCCTGTCGCCCCAGCTCTGGATGCAAAGCGGGCCCTCTCCCTTGATGACGTGTGGTTTCGGTACTCACGTAACGATGACTGGGTGCTCCGTGGCTGCGACCTCGCGGTGCGCGCGGGAGAGGTGCGCGCCCTCATGGGCGGCAACGGCTCGGGCAAGTCAACGCTCCTCATGCTGGCGGCCGGGATCGATCGCCCTCGACGCGGACGCGTGAGCCGTCCGCTTGCGCAGGCACAGGCGCTGCTGCCCCAGTCCCCACGGGCGCTTCTTGCCTGCGAGACCGTGGAAGAGGAGCTGTCGGAGTGGGTGCCCAAGGGGGAGGGGCAAGCTCCTGTTGAGGCGGCGCTTGAGCGCCTGGCCCTTTCGGACGCACGGTTGCGGCATCCCTATGACCTCAGCATCGGTCAGCAGCAGCTGCTTGCCTTGGAGAAGCTGCTCATCACGCATCCGCAGCTTTTGCTCCTGGACGAGCCCACCAAGGGTCTCGACGCCAAGGCGCGTGCCTCCGTCATCCAGCGTGTTCACGAGGCTGCCCTTGGGGGAGTCACCGTCGTCGTGGCGACGCATGACGTGGGCTTCGTGCGCGAGGCGTGCCACAGCGTCTCGCTCCTCTTTGACGGCCAGATGGTGCTCACCAGTGCGGTGGACGAGTTTCTGGCTCGTTCGTGGATTTACGGGAGCGGGCGATGAGCGAGGGCACCACGCATGCGGCCCTCTTGCTGCTTGAGCCGATTGCGCTGGTCAGCGTGCCTGTTGCGGCGGCCGTCTGCGCACTGTACGACGTGCGCGCCACGGCCTTTTTGACGCTTGCCCTCGTCGTGGTTGCCATCGTGCTTGTCTTTGCGAACGTGGAGTCCTCCCAGCCGCGCCTGCGCCAGCTCATGCCCGTGGTCGTGCTTGCCGCAACGGCCGCCACGGGCCGCTTGCTCTTTGCGGCGGTCCCCGATGTCAAGCCCGTGACGGCCATCGTCATCGTGGCGGGCGCCACGCTGGGACGGCGCGAGGGCTTCTCGGTGGGGGCGCTTGGCGCGCTCGTGTCCAACTTCTACTTTGGACAGGGTGCCTGGACGCCGCTCCAGATGTATGCCTGGGGTCTGATTGGCTACCTGGCGGGAGTTCTGGCAGACCACGGCGTGCTGAGGGACCTTCGAGTTGCCTGCGCCTTTGGGTTCTGCGCCGCGCTGCTCTACGGGCTCATCCTCAACAGCTGGCATGTGCTTGGCTTCGTGAGGCCGATTACCTGGCCGGGAATCGTGGCTGCCTTTGCAGCAGGGGTGCCGCTCGACATACTGCATGGCATGGCGACAGTCGCCTTTCTTGCAGCCATATGGGGACCATGGACCCGTCAGATACGGCGCGTCGTGGCAAAGTACGGCCTGTGATACGTAAGGGTGGGACCCCTTTGTGTCACGAGACACAAAGGGGTCCCACCCTTACGTATCAGTTGTCGCCGAACGAGAGGAACGACTCTTCCGTGTCGGCAAAGTCCTCGTCATCCAGGTCATCTGCCTCGTTGGCAAGGAGCGCGTCAAGCGCCTCGGTGATGGCGTCAGCCAGGTCCTCGGGAGACAGCTCCTCATCCCCGTCACCGTCGGTCAGGGCGACCTGCTCTCCCTCGTAATCGTCAAAGGGGACGTCCCACTGGTCAACCTCGCTCCAGCTGTACACGCCGGGAAGCGAGTCCTCCTCGGGAAGGGCCGACAGCTCGGAGAACATCCCGTCCTCATCTGCGATGATCTTCTGCCACTGGAGCAGGATGGCGTCATGCGGCGTGTCGTTCAGTTCGATGAGCGAGTCGAGATAGATGTCGCGCGCGCCGGAAATGAGGTCGGTCTCCTCGTGCAGCCTGCGCAGCATGTCCGAGAAGTGCTCGAGTGCCGCGTCGGCGTCGCTCGCCTCAACGATGGCGGGCATCAGGCAGTAGTTGTTGTTCTCTTCGTTTGCGTCCGTGTAGCTGAAGTTGGCAACGTAGAGCATGACGTCCTCCTCGCGTTGTGGGCTGGCTGTACGTACAATGGTTGTGGCTAGCGTAACACGGGAAGGCGGAGCAAGGATGCAGGTAGTGTGCGATTCGCCCAACAGCATTTCGAGGCGCGCAGCGGTGAAGGTGGCGATGGGTGCAGCCGTGACTACGCTGCTCGCTACGTGTGCCCATAAGGAGGAGGCGCCGGTGGCGGAAGGTGACGTGATTGGCGAGGAGGCTGGGAAGCCTTCCGTGACGGTCAGTGACCGACGTGACACGGCGCCTGCCTCGGAGTTCGCCCGTCTGCTCGAGGAGGGCAAGGTCTCTTCCATCCGCTTGATCGGTGACAGCATCACGGCCGGTTTTCTCTGCGATGGCTATGGGCCGACCACCGATGTGCTCGCCTATGACGGAGCGTACGGAACCTTCTATGAAACGGCGCCCGAGGTTGACTGCTGGGCCAACCGCTTTCGTGCGTTCGCCACGGACCTTGGGGTCGGAAGCTTTGTGAACGCAGGCGTCAACGGAGCAAAGATGCGCTGGCTTGCGGAGGATGCACACGCCTGGATACGCGAGTCGGCGGACGTCATCTTTGTGATGTTGGGCACCAACGACGCGGTCTATCACACAGCCGATGAGTACCGCTCCTTTGCGGAGGCAGGCCTATCTGCCGTTGCGGAGAGCTGCGAGCATATGGTGGTTATGGCGCCGCCCGACAACGCGTGGACGGACTATAGCAAGCAGATGTCCCAAGAAGAGGTGGAACGCGTGCTGGGTGAGGTCTGTGCGGCCCATGGTTGGGAGTTCATCTCGCTCTACCATGCCATTCAGACGGGAACGGACCAGTTCAATGAGGATCAGTGCCACCCCTCGAGCAAGGGTTCGGCAATGCTTTGGGAGAGCATCAAACAGCAGCTCGGCCTCTGATACGGAAGGGTCCCACCCCTTCGTATCAGGTGTTACTCAGAAACAGTCTCGGACGTGGCGGCAACCTCGGTCTTGCCTGTCGTCGCATCGATAACCTCTCCGCCATCGGTGGGCGCCACAGGCTCTGTGGGCTCGGTGTATTCGCCCTCGCCGCCTTCGCCAGGGATGACTTCTCCGCCTTCGCCACCTTCTCCAGGGACGACCTCACCGCCGTCTCCGGGGATGGCCTCTCCGCCCTCTTCGCCTTCACCAGGGATGATTTCGCCTTCCTCACCCCATGGGTTTTCGGGGTCAAGCTCCTCCCCGGGAAGGAGCTCCTCTTCGACGGCAGGCTCCTCGTTCATGAAGTCTGCGTACCAAACGGCAGGCGCCTCGATCTCGACGTCGCCACCGTACCAGTAGGCGGAGGCATCGGAGTCTTCGGTCGTCTCGGGCATGCCGACGGTCCAGAGCTCGTCGGGTACGGAGAGCCACCCATTGCAGACGATGGGGTCGCCGTTGATATCGAGGGGAGACTTGCCAGAGCGTGGCGGAATGCCAGAGAGGCGCCGGCTGATGGCCACATAGATGGTGTCACTCAGGATGAAGCCATCTGCCTGGGGGAACAGCTCGAGTGGACGCGTTGCGGTGTAGGTGATGCCTTGGCTGTCCGTGATGGCAAAGTAGTTGTTGCCATGCCCATCCGCAAGTACCCAGGTGATGCTTTCGAATAGTGAGCTTCCACCCTCGGTGTTCTTAATGGTAGAGCCGTGCAGCGCGACGGAAAGGGCGATGCAGCGACGACTTTCGCGCTGCATGACTTCGGGGACATCCTCGTAGTTGGGAATCTCGTAGTCATGCCAGATGATGACGCGGCCGTCGCGCGATTCGATATAGACCTCGTCTGGCGATATTGCCACGTCGGTATCAGCGTAGGTCAGCGTGCCCAGCAGCGCGGCAATGGTGTCGCGGTCATAGACGTCTTCTGAGGTTGCGGCGTAGGCGGTCGTCTTGCCCGCATGGCTTGCGATGCTTGCGGCAGCAAGACCGCTGCGCACGGGGACAGCGCACGCTCCAAGTGAGAGCGTGACGAGTGCGGACAGGGCGGCTCGGGCGATGTGTTTTGAGTTCGGTTGGTGTGCGTTCATCGCTAGACTCACAATCCGTCAGAGGGCAACTGACGTCGTCATTGTAGCGCATGAATTGCTCGGCCGATCGCTCACTTCGGCCAGCTACGAACCTAGGAGCCCCCGATAGTCTTCAACCAGCAGTTCTGGTTTGCTTTTTGCGAGGATGCGGACAGCCGCGGCGATAGCTTCATTTGCATCGCCCTTCTCAATGACAGACTGGAGACGCTTGGTTTCGGCTTCCGCCTTCTTTTTTCGTTCCTCTTCCATACGCTTAGCATGGCCGTCTGCCAAAGCATCAATATCATCTTTTGATGATGGTAGGTTTTTTGTTGCGAGATATTCTTCGTAGGCATCGCAATACAGCTCAACATCGTCGGAGAAAGCAATCTGATTACCATGGTCAAGCCACAATACCTTGTTGCAGAGTTCGCGGATTTGCCCCACAGAGTGGGAGACCAGCACACCGGTCTTGCCGCTGGAGAGGATCTCGCGCATGCGGTCGCCACTCTTTTTGGCAAACGCACCGTCTCCGACTGAGAGCACCTCATCGAGTATGATGATGTCAGGATCTACCAAGCAGGCGATGGAAAAGGCCAGACGGCTTTTCATACCGCTAGAAAGCTGCTTGAACATGTAGTCTTGGAACTCCTCCAATTCGGCAAAAGCGATGATTTCATCGTACTTGGCATCGAGGAAATCTTTGGTGTAGCCGAGCATCGCTCCGCGCAGGTAGGTGTTCTCGCGCACCGTCATGTTGGCGTCAAAGCCGCTGCCAAGTTCCAGCAAGGCTGCGATTTTCCCATGGGTGGTGACCTTGCCACCAGTGGGTATCATGATGCCCGTCACTGCCTTGAGCAACGTTGACTTGCCTGCGCCGTTGGAGCCAATGATGCCCAGCATGTCTCCTTGTTCGAGCGAGAAGGTTATATGGCGGTCTGCCCAGAACTCTTTGACGTGAAAGTTGTTCGTGAGCTTGCGCATGACGTATTCCTTCAGTCCAATGGACTTGAAATCGCCCGTGATGTAGCGGATGCTCACATCTTTGCACTCGATGACAGCCATGGAAGATCCTAGAAGTAGTAGATGAAGCGATGGTTGTACTTCTTGTAGACGAACGCGCCAAGAGCTAGGAAAAGCAGGGCGTAGAAGGCGAGAAGCAGGTGGTACTGGAGTGAGGGGACGTGGCCTTCAAGTACCACGATACGCCAGTAGCGGATATTGGCATAGACGGGGTTGACCAAAAAGAGCTTCTGTATCTGAGGACTGAAATGGTCGAGCGTATAGAAGATGGCGCACATGTAGTTGAGTATGGTTAAGAAGATGCGATAAAGGTATTGAATGTCACGGAAGAAAACAAAGAGCGCCGAGAGCACCATCCCAATGCCGACGTTCATGATGACGAGACAGATTACGGGGTACCAGAGCATGAGCATGGCAGGCGTAAAAGTAATACCGTCAAGGATGCAGAAGAAGAAAAAGATGATGATGGTCAGCCCATAGTTTATGAGCGAAGAAACGTTTTGCGAGAGCAGAAAAAGATACTTTGGAACATTGATCTTGCTGATGACGGATGAGTTGTTCATGAGACTCGTCATGCCGAAGTTAGTTGAATCCTGGAAGTACGACCAGATGATGGTGCCCGAAAACAAGTAGATGATGTAGTGGTCTATTGTACGCCCAAAGAGGTTCTTGAAAACGAACATCATGACGAGGAGCTGACAAAGCGGCGAAAGGACGCTCCATGCCATGCCCAGAACCGTGCGTTTGTACTTCTGTTGAAAGTCACGGTTGACGAGCTGCTGAAAGAGGAAGGTGTTCTCTTTGAGGTTGCGCACCGTCCGATTGAATGTCTTGGATAGTTCTTGCTGCGGCATTATCTACCTTGAATCGATTGTGAGCTGCCAACAATGCATCTGAGGGTACCACAGGGCTGGCGTAGTGTGGCTATTGATGCGCATAAGTGCGGCGAAGGAACACAGGCGGGGTACAATGGAGCCAATGCGTGGGGCTGAACCCTTTTTATTGGCTCGGTTGTGAGGGGGAGATTGCTCTGGACACCACGATACTCGTCGCGTCACACAAGCCCTATTGGATGCCGGGCGACCCCCTGTACCTTCCCGTGCAGGTGGGTGCGGCGCAGCATGAGCATATCGAGGGCTTTGCTCATGACGACGAGGGTGACAACATCTCTTTCAAGAACCCGCGCTACTGCGAACTGACGGCGCTCTGGTGGGGATGGCGGAATCTCCCCTGCGATTGGCTGGGGCTCGTGCACTACCGACGCTACTTTGCGGGTTCAGGCGAGCGGGGATTCCTCTCTTCCGCTGACGCGGAGCGTCTCGTGATCAATGGCGACGTGGTGGTCGCCAAGGCGCGCAACTACTACATCGAGACCATCGAATCGCACTACATGCATACCTTTGACCAGGACGGCTCGCAGCTTGCGGCTCTGAGGAAGGGTGTGCGCGACGTGAGTCCCGAACGGGTGGCTACGCTCGAAGAGCACCTCGCACAGCGTAAGGGCCACATGTTCAACATGCTTATCATGCCGCGTGACGTGCTTGACGCCTACTGCACCTGGCTCTTTGATGTGCTCGAGGCTACCGAGGGCCACCTCGACTTCTCGCAGATGAACGACTTCCACGCCCGCTGCGTGGGAAGGCTGGGGGAGCGCTGCCTTGACGTATGGCTCAAGTCGGAGGGCGTGCCCGTGCAGGAGGTGCGCGTCAAGAGTCCCGAGAAGACCAACTGGGTCAAGAAGGGCAGCGGCTTCCTGGCAGCCAAGTTCTTTGGCAAGCGCTACGAATCCAGCTTCTGATACGCAGGGGTGGGACCCTTTCGTATCGCCGATACGAAAGGGTCCCACCCCTGCGTATCAGGCGAGGCTCTCCTGGTCGTTGCTGAGGACGCCCTTGGCGGGGGTGAGCAGCAAGATCTTGAGGTCAAAGAGCAGCGTCCAGTTGTTGATATAGTACAGGTCGTAGGTCACGCGCTTCTCGATGGAGGTGTCGCCGCGCAGGCCGTTAATCTGTGCCCAGCCTGTCATACCGGGTCGTACCTGGTGGCGGATCATGTACAGGGGCACGCTGACCTTGAAGTTGTCCACGTAGGTGGGAATCTCAGGTCGTGGACCAACCAGGCTCATGTCGCCCTTGAGCACGTTGAAGAGCTGGGGAAGCTCGTCGATGGAGAAGCGCCGCATGAAGGCGCCCCACTTGGTCTTGCGCGGGTCGTCCACGGTGGTCCAGGCGCTGTCCTGCTCGTCGTTCACGCGCATGCTGCGGAACTTGTACATGTCAAACTCTTGCCGTCCGCGTCCGACGCGTCGCTGCGCAAAGATGATGGGACCAGGGGACGAGAGTTTGGTGCCGATGGCTGCAACCAGCATGATGGGCGAGGTCAGCACGATGAGGGCGAGCGACCCCACGATGTCCAGCATGCGCTTGATGAAGGAAAAGCCCACGTTGTCGAGTGGCACCGTGTTGATTTTGATGACGGGCGTCGAACCTTCCACGTTGATGTTTGATCTGGTGGAGAGGAACTCGTAGTAATTGGGCATGATGGAGACGCGGCTGCCGCTTTGCTCGCAGGCAAGGAGCAGGTCATCCAGGAGGCCATGCTCGTGGGAGTCGAGGGCAACCACGACTTCCTCGGGATTGAGCGCGTCGAGCACCTGGTCGATGGTGTAGTAGGTGCCCAGATGCTTGACGGTGGTGCTCACAGGATGGGGGCCGACATTTCCCACAATGCGGTAGGGGCTCGCCTTCTGGTGGGCGATGCCAGCGGCATAACGTACCGCGTTATGGCCAGACCCGACTAGGACCACACGCCGCTGCCCCGTGCCCTGGGCGTACAGGCGCTTGAAGTAGGAGCGAAGAGCGATGGTCTTAAGGCAGGCAAAGAGCGTCGTCAGTGCCCAGAAGAGCACCAAAAGGAGGCGCGACATGTCCACAAGCCTGAAGATGAACACAATAACGATGAGAATCATCACCGAGATGGTGGACGCCACGATGGTAAGTCCGAGCTGACGGGTGAGGTCAGGCGCGGAAGGGCCGTAATCGCTGGCTCCAACCAAACCATAGAGGAACACGAAGACGGGGGAGATGATGGCCGCCCACGAAAGGTGCGTGTCGAAGGTGCCCACGTTGTCGATGCCCGCGAGCACGTTGAAGCGCAGGTAGTAGGCAACAGCCATGGCGAGCAGCACCAACGCCATGTCGATGACGGAGGAGGTCACGATGCTTATGCCACGGTTGCGCTTTGCCATGGTGCTTTCCAAAACGAGGCTGAACGCGGTTCAACCTATCTATGATAGCACGGGTGCATCAAAGGAGGAGCAGCTCACGTTTGGTGTGTGCTTGGCGTGAGGGTCATACATCTAGCTCCTCGTAGGCGTGCAGTTCACGTTGATCCTCGGGAGGAATCTGCCGCCAGTCTCCGTACAGTCGCTCAAGGTAGACCTCAGGATGGCGCGGGATATTGAACATCCGTCCCTCAAAAGATGCCTGGGCAGGGGGAAGGAAGTCGTCGCGTCGGTAGAGCTCCCCAAAGTAGTGCAGCCGTCCCGACGGGCACGAGATATAGGTGCTCTCGGGCAGGTAGTACTTGCCGTACACGTGAGAGATGTGCCCCGACCACCACTCGAGCGAGCGGATGGAGGCAAGCTTTCCGAGCGCGATCTTGACGGCGGTCGTGCGGGCAAGGGAGGGGTTGTCCTTCGCAAGCTCGCGGTAGTATGCGGCATCGCGCGCAAAGCGCCTACAAGAAAAGAGCAGGCCAACCGCCATACACCGCAGGCCGTGGAGGTTCCTCAGCACTGGGTTGTCCGGTACGTCCTCAAGCACGAAGATGTCCACGCTCACACCTTTGTGCTCGCTCCCCAGGTCGTTGTAGAGGCGCGCGACGGTTCCCTCACGGCGGATGTGCGCGGTCGGCAAGCCCACCTCGGGCGTGTGCTCGATGCTCTCCAGCCAATACTTCCCGGGGTAGGCGTCTGCAAAGCCGGCAAGAAAGCGCAGGTAGTCGGTGCGAGGCATGAAGAGGTCGGCATCATCGTCCCACGGGATGAAGCCCTGGTGCCTGAGCGCCCCCAGCACGTTGCCGCCAGAGAGCAGGTAGGTCAGCCCCTCGCGCTCACAGAAGGCGTGCACGTCGTCAAGCATCTCCAAGATGATGGCCTGCAACCGCGCATGCTGCTCTGGCGTGGGTATGACCATGGAGTCGCTGCGTGCGGTCTTCATTGCTTCAAAGGTCGACAGGCCCATTGGCTTCTCCCGTGCGTTCAGTTCCAAAGGTGCTGCTCATATCGTGAGGGTACAACACAATCCATCCCATAACAGGCTAAAGTGGTTGCATAGGTTACGATAACCATGATTGCCCTTTGTCTGTCAGCGTCCGGAGGCAACTCGTGCCCAAGATTACCAAGCTCATACCAAAGTCAGTGCGTGAGTCGCTCCGATCCGCCTTGCGCGACCTCATCTTCTTTGGGGTTCTGCCAGCGACCTACCTCGTGGGATCCAGGCGCGCCCTGGACCAGAAGCGCGCCCTCTTTGTGGAAGAGACCAAGACCGAGCCATCTGACAACTACACGCGTATGCTGGAAGAGCTCAAGGCAAGGGGGTATACCTGCGCGTTTAGGTCGCTGCGCCACTATGACGTGGGCACGCTGCCCTACTATGTGCGTTGCGCAAAGATGGTCTGGGAAGCCTCAACGGCGCGCCTCGTCTTTCTCTGTGAGGCAAGTGCCCCCATGAGCTGCGTTTCCCTGCGCCCAGGAACGGACGTCGTGCAGCTCTGGCACGCCTGCGGTGCGTTCAAGAAGTTTGGCATGAGCACCGCGGACAAGATCTTTGGAGATTCGCGGGCAGAGAAGAAGCGCCACCCGTACTACGAGAACCTGTCGCTCGTGACCGTGAGCAGTCCCGAGATCGTGTGGGCCTACGTTGAGGCCATGGATTTGGGCGAGACCCCCGATGTGGTCAAGCCCGTGGGCGTCAGCAGGACCGACGTCTTCTTTGACGAGGGGTATCTTGAGGCGCAGCGGCAGCTCGTGGCGACGCGTGTGCCCCAGACGGCGGGCAAGAAGGTCATCCTGTACGCGCCGACCTTCCGTGGGCGCATTGCTGATGCCGAGGGTCCCGACCAGCTGGACGTGCCGCTTCTCAAGGAGCGCCTGTCAGATGACTATGTACTGCTCATCAAACACCATCCCTTCGTGAAAAAACGCCCAGCCATTCCGGAGGACTGCAAGGACTTTGCCTTTGACGTGTCTGAGTCGCTTTCCATCGAGGCTGCCATGGTCGCCTCGGACGTGTGCGTTACGGACTACTCGTCGCTCGTCTTTGAGTATTCTCTCTTGGATCGTCCGACGGCATTCTTCGCGTATGACCTGGGCGACTATGACGACTGGCGTGGCTTCTACTATGACTACGACCAAATGACGCCGGGACCTGTGTGCACCACAACCGAGCAGTTGGCAGACTACGTCGAGCACCTTGACACGCGCTTTGACCTCGACGAGGTTCGCGCCTTCCGCGAGAAGTTCATGGGTGCGTGTGACGGGAAGGCGACCAAGCGCATCCTTGACACGGTGCTGGGGGAGTGAGTGATGCCTGGCGACGGGGGCTACCCCTACGACATGTCGGTCATCGTGCCGGTCTACAACGCTGTGGAGTACTTGTCTCGCTGCGTCGCATCCCTTGACGCGCAGACCATGCCGCAGGACCGCTTTGAAGTGGTGCTGGTCAACGACGGGTCGACGGACAGCAGCCTTGAGGTTTGTCAAGACATCGCTTTGCAGCGTCCAAACTATGTGGTAATCGACCAAGAAAACCAAGGCGTTTCGGTGGCGCGCAACAGGGGGATTAGTGCTGCGCACGGCCTCTACCTCATGTTTCTTGATCCCGATGACGAGTTGACAAAGCCCTCCATCGGAGCGCTTGTTGATGCGTTTGAGCGCATGGGGAGTCAAGTTGACTTGCTCACCTTTCCGTTGAGCTATCACGAGGCAGGCAGTGGCTATGTCCATCAGCACAAACGCCAGACCTGGCTTACCAAGACCGGAGTCTATGACCTGAACGTGTATCCGTTCATAGCGCAGACGACGGTCAACGTATGCGTGAGGAACCAGGGAGAAGAGACTCCGCGCTTTGACGAGTTCCTCCGCCTGTGCGAGGACCAGCGCTTCAACACCGACATCTTGGCTGCTAAGGGGGCTATCGGTTACTGTGCAGAAGCTACCTACGTCTATTGGCGCTATGACGGTACGTCGGCGGCAACGCGGCATCTCTCCCGCAATACGTTTGACGGTATCGCTCGGAATTACGAGCACTTCATTGACTTAGCAGAGGTGAATAACACCTTCGCGCGCTATGCATATGCGCTGGTGATTTATGACACCAGCTGGCGCATCAGGCAACATGAGCTGCTTCCATATAACGTGGACGACGAGACGCGCAATCTCTGCCAGCAACGAATGGATGCCGTGCTGGCACGCATCCCGCGCGACTGCTGGCTGGAGAGCCCCTACCTTTCTGACACGCTTCGCATCTATCAGCTGCGTCGCTACAGCAAGTTGGGGGAGGTCGAGGGCACTTCGTATGATGCGGAGGGGACCACACTCCACCTGAACGGTGAGGAAGACCTGCACGTAGATCCTCCGAGTGTGGTCATCGATTGGCTCCTGAGAAGGCCCGCTGGCGTGACGATGAAAGGCTATGTGTACGGACCCTCATTTGCCTTCGAGGACAAGCCCACTCTTTCCTTGACGGTTGACGGAAAAACCTCCACCGCCGACCTGCGCCCATCGCGCTGCGGCGATGAACACACGGGCATCAGCCTTACCAAGGCGTGGCGGTTTGAGACGTCGCTTCCCCCAATGGAGAAGACATACGACGTGAGCTTTGCGCTGCGGTTGGGGGATAGCGAAGTCCCAACCATCAAGCTGGTCTTTGACCTGCAGCGATGCAATGGCAGATATATCGACGCAAAGAAGCGGGAGTTTCGTGACAGGCGGGCCTTCATCAAGGGGCAGACCCTGCATGCGGGCACCATCAAGGACCTGCCTGCCTGGACAATGCCGCTTGCCCGTATGGTGATGCAACATCGCGAGAAGGGGCGCCCCGGCAACTACGACCACGAACTGGTCGCCTCGTTGCGCGCGCGGCTTCCCAAGGAGGTGGCCAAAGCGCGTCGTCGCCACGTGTGGCTCTATGACGATGGTCCGGCTGGTAACGTAGCACTTTTCCAAATGCTCTACGACATTCAGCTGGGAGATGACGTGACGAGGTTCTACGTTGTTGACGATGCTAAGATCGCGGCTGCCGTTCAATCATTGGGAGGGATGACTGTTGACAGGGGATCCTTCGACCACGTGCTTTGGTTTCTGCAAGCGGAGAAGGTGTTCTCCGCTACGAATGACCTCGAGGATATTATCCCCTGTGACAAGTCAGTCCTCGAACGCGTGCGTGACTTTACCCGAGAAGGCCAGCAATACGTGCTCGTATCTAAGGACTTGGACCGTATAGATAGCACAGCGTTTGATTGTGGTATTCTCCCACAAAGCCATGGAGCTACGAACTTGGAGTTGTAATGTGCGCACAGCATAACCTAGGTGTTTCGGTTTTGGTTCCCGTCTACAACGTGGAGCGTTATCTTCCGCAATGTCTTGACAGTCTAGTCAGCCAGACGATGCAAGATATTGAGTTCATTTGCCTGGACGACGGATCAACAGACTCTTGCGGCTCGATGTTGGACGATTATGCGGCACGCGACCCTCGATTTGTCGTGGTGCACAAGAGCAATTCCGGGTACGGCGCCACCATGAACGAGGGGCTTCGGCGCGCTCGCGGAACCTATATCGGAATACTCGAGTCTGATGACTGGGCCAATCCGGATTGTTTTGAAAGTCTGTATGCACTTGCTGAAGCATACGGTTTTTGTGACATTGTCAAGGCAAACTACTACCAGTTTTGGGAAGACGGAGAAGTCTTTGTTGAAAACTTCGCCGAAAGCCTGTGCGGTCGGGTTTTAGCTCCCCGCGGTGAAGATGGCAGGTCGGTAGTAAGCACCGTCCCATCAATCTGGGCGGCTCTCTATCGTCGGGAATTCCTTGAATCGAATGGCATCGATTTCGTGGAGTCTCCTGGAGCGTCCTACCAGGATACGGGCTTCGTGATGAAGTCTTGGATTGCCGCGCAGTCAATCGTGCTCACTCATGACGCGTTTCTTCACTATCGGGTGGGACATGCTGGGTCATCCTCAGTCTCGCACGCCAAAGTCTACTGTGTATGCGATGAGTTTGCTTCCATCGATGCCTTTATCAAGGAGCATCCGATAACCGACAGCGTCTTTGCCAAGGCCTTGGCAATCAAGAGGTATGTCACATATCGATGGAATCTCGGACGTCTTGGGTGGAAAGACAAGCGCGAGTTCCTTAAAGCCACATCCGGCGAGCTTGCTCGGGTTGGAAAGGAAGTGGGATGGGACTACTCCCTTATAAGCGATGTGGAGAGAAGGGAACTTGAGCGTTGGATTGATGATCCCGAGCGCCTATACCTGGATATGAGAATCTCAAGCATCCGTAAAGAGGGTTCTAGTTTGGGCGCTCTACCATACCGTCTATGGAGAAAGGCCCATGTGGTGTGGAGGAAAGCGCATCGTCCCAAGAAGTAGCTAAACCTCGTCATGTTACAGTAGTTATCGCAATCATCTGGTCGGTTTAGGAGGTCTTTGTGGAGCGGTCATGTGACGGAAGCGTGCCTTTTCGCAGGGTGGCGCTCATAGGGTCAATTGCTAATCCTAATGTCGGAGATGAGGCGATTCTCGAGGAGTGCATTTGCCACATAGAGCAGATGTTCGGGGACAACTGCGTCATTTACGTTTTCTCAAAGGATGCTTCTCTCACCTCCTTGATAACCTCTGGAAAGCATGTCGTTCCGGTGGATTACCTAAATCGCATTTCAAAAGAATGCGGATACACGCTCTCGAAGATTCGTGCCAAGCATGAAGAATTGCTTTCGTACGATGTTGGCTCAAGGACCAACCTGGTATACGAGGAGATTCACTCGATTCTCAGCAAGGTGGACGTGCTTCACATCATCGGTGGAGGATACCTCAACGGAATCTGGCCCGATATGCTCGAAGAGGTCAGGGTGGCCACTCGCATCGCAAAGGAATATGGCGCCAGAGTCCTCTGCACGGGAATCGGCGTTTTTCCCATTACGAATGACGCTGTTGACGTCTTGTCTGAGATTCTTCACTCCTGCGATCGCATCGATTTCCGTGACGACAGCTTCACTACCATCGAGCCTGCAGATGCCATTGCGGACATTCGTGACAGCATTCAGCTGACAACTGACGACGCCATCCACTTTGGACATGGCGAACCATCACACTGGCTAGCTCACATTTCTGCTGAAGTAAGAAGATGCTCCGCTGGGCGATATGTCAATTTCTCTGTGCACAGCTGTAACGCGGCGGACGAGGTCGGTCTTTCATCATCATTCCTGGCTTGGGGAGCCAACCTTATCGAGAATGGGGATATCGACTACGTAAACTGCCTTATCTTTGATCCTGTAGAGACAGAGCAGTTTGAGCGCATCATTGAAGAGAAGGGCTATTCCCGCGAGTGCTTCCGCTTGGTGAGCTTGGTAGGCATTTCCCCCTATGCCGCTTGGTATGTTGTGGCACATGCCGTCTGCAACGTAGGTACCCGCTATCACCAAGCCGTATTCTCCATGGCAAGCGGCGTGCCTGCGCTCTCTGTGTCAGTCGATCCCTATTACAGCTATAAGATCAATCAGATTCACGTACAGTTTGGTTCAGAGACGTATTACTGGTACACCGAGTCTCATAACGAGAAGCTCGAAGAGTTCTGGGCGTCGCTCGACGAAATACGACAAACGCTCGCTGCCAAGCAGGGAGAAGTTCATATACGTTTCACTCGCAAAATGGAGGCACTTTGCGAGGTGTATGCAGGTGATGATTGCGATCCTGGGCATTTACTCGAAAGGGTCATGCGTACGAGGCCAGTGAGGGTTTCAGTAATCGTTCCTATCTACAACATGGACCAGTATCTGGAAAAGTGCCTCGATTCAATTCTTGGGCAAACGCTCGAGGATATCGAGGTCATCTGTGTTGATGATGGCTCTACGGACAGAACCGACTCCATCTTGTATGAGTATGCGTGGAAAGACCATCGCGTCAAGGTTATTTCTCAGCAGAACAGTGGTGTAGCTGCTGCACGAAATGTTGGCCTTAAAGCGGCGGTTGGAGAGTTCGTATTCTTCGTGGATCCGGATGACTGGATTGCATCTCCAAGTGCGCTCTCGAGTCTCTATTGGGCGGCAAAGGAGCATGGCGTGAAGGCTGCCTGTGGAGGGTTCCTTGAGTTTAAGGAGCGTACGGGCGTCGTCAACTCTGAATGGGCTGGTTGCCAGAGCGGCTATGACATGCACACTGAGGGCCTGGTATCTTATCGCGACTATCAGTTCGACTACGGATGGATTCGCTTCATCTATGACAGGCTTACACTCGTTTCCAACGGCTTCTGGTTCCCCAAGCGCAAGTTCTACGAGGACCCCGTGTGGTTCACACGGGTCATGGATCACATCGGCACCTTCTACGCCCTTCAGATTCCTGTCTACTGCTATAGGACAGGGTATAAAGACTCTTCGATGACGTACGAAAAGGTCGTTGACCTCTTTACAGGCATGGCTGAGGTTCTTGAGCTGGCGAATGCACGGGACTACAAGACGCTGTTCTCTCTTACCTATAGTCGCCTAACTTTTGACTATGTCTCCGTCGCTGGACCTTACCTTACGAAGCTCCGCAATGGAGAAGAATTAGAGGCGGTACTAGAAAGGCTCAATGCTGCCCTCGTTGCTGGAGGCGGCGATGGGCACATAGAGCGGCTGTTCATTCTCAAGGAAGCGGAGCGGAACAGCACGCTTGCCCGCAAGGAAGGTTTCCAAGCTGGAAAGGCAGATGTGCACGGGTCCATCACCTACAAGTTTGGTGACTTCTTCCTTAGGTATCCACGGAAGATTAAAGACAACCGAGCCGCATATGCAGCGGATCTTAAGAAACTGGGCATAAAAGCCGGGCGTGGTGTGACTGGCGCATTGCGAAAGAAGACGCCCAAAAAGGTTAAGGACGCCATCAAGAAGGTTGTCAAGCGGAGCAAGTAGAAAAAGAGGCGGTCATGGCCAAAGAAAACGGAGCGGCGCGAGTCAGTATAGTCATGCCCATCTACAATGCGGGCGACTACCTTTATCAGAGCTTAGGTAGCGCGGTGGGACAAACGTTTTCTGACATCGAAATTGTATGCGTAAACGATGGCTCGACCGATGGGTCGCTGTCGGTGATGAGGGAGTTTGCCAAGGAAGACGGCCGAATCAAGGTCATAGATAAGCCTAACGGTGGTTATGGACATGCAATGAATGTGGGTATGTCTGCCGCTACAGGTGATTACGTAATGATCCTCGAGCCCGATGACTTCATGAGCCTCAACATGGTTGAGGTCCTTTACGGTGTTGCGTCGAGCCTGGATTGCGATGTAGTTAAGTCGAATTACTTCGAGCATCAAGGCTCGACAGGCATGGACACCTTTACCGACGTTCTCTGGGGAAGAGAATGTGGAACGGTAACCAATTCCAAGATTGATCCATCGGTCATTCTCATGAGACCTTGCATCTGGACGTCAATCTATCGGAGGAAGCTCCTTACCGACCATATGATTCGCTTCAACGAGACGCCTGGCGCGGCTTATCAAGATACGGCGTTTGCCTTCAAGGTGCTTTCTTCAGCTGAGCGGGTCTCGTTTGTGTACGATGCGTTTCTGCATTATCGCATTGACAATGAGGCCTCATCCGTTAAGTCGTCGGGCAAGATTTACAACGTGTGTGACGAGTTTGCAGCGATGGAGAGCTTCATCTGCACCGACCGCGAGGCTCGTGCCCGCCTGATGCCCACCGTGCAGCTTTTGAAGCTTGACACATATGAGTGGAACCTTAACCGAATCAGTGAGGAGTATCGGCCTCAGTTTAGGGACCGTATGGCTCTTGAGTTCATTAAGGCGGAATACGACGGCTTTCTTGATAGGTCCCTCTTTGATGATGGCAGATGGAACAGGCTGCAAGGATACATTGCCCAGTACAAGAAGCACAGTAAATAAGCTGGGTATCCCTCTTTTCCGACAGGAATCGCCGGAGTAGGGGAGTCCTATAGCACAACATACATCTATCAGTAAATGATTATTTGGCCGACGGTCTGGAAAGAGCGTCGGCCAAATAGTTTTCAGACAGCTAACAATGATCGGCCGCAGTTGTGGCATGATAACCCAAATGGACTCTCAACGTAGCAAATAGAAAACTGTCAATTGTGATGAATGGGCTTTTGCTATGAGGGGTTCCGCACGGCACACAGCTTCTACTAATGAGAGCAGCAAGTGGCTCTCCCTCATAAGCGCAGTTGTTTCGCTTTCAATCTGCATTCTTATACTGCTGCAGGGAGGTTTTTTCTCAACTTCAGTCAATGCGTGTGGCCTTCTGTGCATCATTGCAGGAGTTGTCTTCCTCCTAAAAAGGCCTCCGGAAGATTGGCGTGGCCTAGCGGTTCCAGGCCTGTTTGCCCTCATTGCCCTTTGTGGCGTTGCGAGTTCGATCGTTAACGGTCTGACATTGACCACCTTGTCCGAAGTGGGGATATGGGCCGCAACCGCCGGGCTGTCGCTTCTTGCGACATTGCAGACAGAGGATGAACGTGGCCGAAGCATTGAATTGATTGCTTGGTTTGGAATCCTCACCGGTTTTCTTGGCCTCTTGGGATACGCCGACCTGTTCCCCGTTTTTGGTGGCGTCGTCGAGGGACGTCTTCAGTTTACATTCCAGTATGCAAACGCGACAGGTATCTGGTACGCAATCTGTACGGTGCTCTGTTTGCTGGATCCTTCGCAAAGGCTATTCGAACTCGTGGTTTTGCCTGCAACGGCCTTACTTCTGACCGAGTCTGGTGGTGCTGCGCTCGCGTTTCTTTTGGTGACGTTGTGGCTCTGCATCAGCTTTGCCAAAAGCGGAAGATGGCACACCCTTCTGCGGCTGGTCATTGTTGGTATCGTAACGGTTGCTTGCTTCTTTCTCATGCGCTTCTCCGACGGACTTATCCAGATTCTTGCTGCTTTCGCTTCCGTTGCTTTCTGTGCTGGTCTACGATTTGCTTTCTCTCGTGTGAAGCTTGACGACAAGAAGTGCCAAAAGCTGGCGCTTTCCCTCCTTGGGGTTGCTTGTTGCGTCGTACTTGCGAGCTTGGTGCTCAGGTGGGAGCGCGTTGCGCAGGCTTCAGGAGACCTCGTCGAACGTTTCTATCAGATTCACGATGGTCTCTTGCTCTGGTCGAGGAACGTACTTTTTGGTGTTGGCCCGGATAACTGGAAGTATCATTATCGGTACGTTCAGACGGCACAGTACACCTCTACGGTTATTCACTCCTCATATATGCTTGTGCTGCTTGATACGGGGATTGTTGGCTTCGCCGCCTTCCTTATGGCGTGCTTTGTTGGCCTGCGACGCCTATGGGCGCAGATTCATAACGGGATGCGGTGGGCAGAGGCGTCGATGCTCTGTGTGGCTATGATTCTCGGCCATTGCCTGATCGACTTTGACCTGAAGTTCGGATCAATCCTGTTCCTCCTGGCGTTCTTTGTTTCAGGACACATAGCGCAGGTTCAAGAAGAAGGCAAAGCCAAGAAAAGCGCGCTCCGTATTGTTCCGGCGACGGTACTTGTGGCGTGTGCTGCAACCTGTGCAGTCAGCTTCCTCTGCGAGATATCGACAACGGCTCTCAATATGGCATATGTTTCTGGTGACTATGAGGTGTGTTGCCAGCTTGTGGAAGATAACCCCCTTGCTCATAACGACAAGGAAGCGATTGAACAGTATCTGGGTTCGTGCGTAGCGATGGAAGATTACGAGCGCGCTGCATCACTCTATAAAAGAATCGATAGCCCCACTGACAACTGTACTGTTTACGGCTTTATTTCTCTTTGCGCCATGGGAGACGAGACATCGGCTTCTCGCGCCCTTGTTGGCCAGATGCAGCTGCAACCGTATAACGTCCCCCTCTTTATTAATGCGGTGCAGCTCGTCGATACGTATGGGCTGGACGAGTCGATGGTCGATGGATACAACGCAGCAGTTGATAGGGCAAATATGCTGGCAGACCAGGCAGGGGAGCATCTTGTTGGTCAACAGCATTTTGATAGGTATGTCATCCCTTCACAAGAATTGGCAGGACAGAAAGGAGAGGGTGAATGAGAAGTAAGAAGGAAGTGGCCAAGTTGTTCAACAATGGGTTGAGCTGGCTGCTATCGGCGTCGCTGGTGTTAGGACTTGTTCCCGTTCCAGCATATGCTGACGTTTTGGATGGGGAGGAGGTCCAAGACGACATTGCCATCGAACAGCTTCAGGAGGAACCTGCTGACGATCCCTCTGAGGTTGTTGAGGTTGCTGAACCCACTGAGGACCTCTCTGTCGAGGATGAGCAAGCTGCCAGCGCGGTTGATGCTGCTGAAGCCATGGAGGCGGAGGACCCCGAGGGGCTGTCTGCAGAAGCGGCTGTTGTTGAGGAGCAGGAACTGCCTGTAGAAGATACAAGCAATGTAGAGTTAGAGTTATCTGCCCAGGCTGATTCTGCTGTCACCATGAAGGTGGACACACCGATTGATGTGAGCTTGGGTGATGGAGAATACTGGGTTGGAAAGTTTACGGCACCGTCTGATGGCGACTACTCCTTCTTCAGCACGGGGGACTACGATACGTTTGGGTCTCTCTATGCTTCGCTTGAGGATTTGGATAATGATAACTACCTTGTTAACGATGACCAGGGTGGAAAATCCAATAACTTTGGCCTCTCCTACTCTTTGAAAAAGAACGAGACCGTGTATTTGCGAGCGTCAGGATATGGTGACCAAGCTGCTATCTTCGCGATTGAGGTTATCAAGGGGAGGTTGCTTTCTGCTTTCAATTGGGAGGGAGAAACAACCTTTGTATTCGATGGTAATTCAAAAAGCCCTATCCTAGACAGGGTTTATCGCTATGCTGATGATGGCAGCGAAATAACCCTTGCTGAGGGAAAAGACTACCAGTTTAAAGAGTATCGTCAGGGGAATGACACCCTTGATTTCGCCCCAACTGACGTGGGCAGTTACATTGCTGTTTACGAAGGAATTGGCAAATATGCAGGGGAATATGAGGTCTGGTTTGAGATTGTTGAGGGTAACGATCTTGACTACGGCAAGCTCTCTATCTCACAGCCTCATTTTGCGAATACGGGCAATCCAATTCAGCTTGAAGCAACAGTAACCGATGCGGGTGGAAACGTTCTGAAAGAGGGGGTAGATTACGAGCTGGTCTTCCGCGATCAGGATTGGAATGAGATTGATTGCCCTAGCACTGCAGGATCTTATCATGTCTCCGCCAGGGCTCTGGAGAACAGTAAGTATTACGGGGAGACTGGCGCTCAGAGCTTTAATGTAGTGAACGTTTCTGATCTTTCAGTCAATAAGTCCGTTCATTTGTCAGGGGATACAAGATGGTACCTCACGTTTGTTGCTCCGTCGGACGGTTCGTACACAATCTATAGCGAAGGCAGTCAAGATACTTGGGTTGACATGTATTCCGATTTGGAATGCGATGACTACATCGATTATGATTCTAACTCAGGAGAAGGGGATAACTTTAGTTTGGTTTGTTCCCTTAATGAGGGACAAACTGCATGCTTTGTTGTCGAAGCGGATGAAGAACTCGACACGACCGTAACGATAGTTAATAAATTAGGTCTTTCCAGTTGCGATTATAATAATGAAAAATCGTATTACATCGAAGGTAAAGATACTTTCGAATCATCAGACATCTCGTTCTATCGATATGACAGGAAAACAATTTACCTAGAGGAAGGCGTTGACTACAAACTCATCGGATTCCGCGACGCAAGCGGCAAAACAACAAAGACCGTTCCGACGACCGCTGGCGAATATGACGTGATTTTCGAAGGAATGGGAGACTATTTCGGAAAGGCTTACATTCCAATTAGTATTGTGGACGCCTCCAATCTTGCAGCAATGGATTATTGGCTTAATACAGACATTTATGCCGAAACGGGATTGCCCGTTGATGTTGATTACGCGCTGAGGGACATTGACGACAATATGCTTAGTCAGGGAAGGGATTACAAACTGAAGTTTTCTGACACAGAGGATAACGTCTTATCCCAAGCGCCGTCAGTTCGTGGAAGCTATCATGTTTGGGCAGAAGCAATAGAGGGGAGTGGCTATTCAGGTCGAACACATGACACTGATTTCACTATTGTTGATGCTCATAATCTCGCCTACGCTTCATTAAATATGAATGAACACCGCTACGAGTGTACGGGTAACCCCGTTGAAATCGATGTGTTCGTACGGGATGCAGCTGGCAATTCTCTTGCAAGGGACACAGATTATGTTCTTAAGTTCAGGGATAACGATGGAATAGATCTTTCTGCTGCGCCATCTGAACCAGGAGAATACAGCGTCAAGTGTGTTCCTTCTGGCAATAGTAGTTATTATGGGGAAAGTTATTATGGTTACTTTTATATAGTAGATTCGTTTGATATCACCTCTTATTCGGCTCATTTGTTGAATTATGATGTTAACCGTTATGACGAAGAATATATCCCTACATATCTCTTTGAAGGAAAGGCGGTAACACCCTCCCTATCTGTGTGGGATTACGAGACTACGCTTACTGATGGTATCGATTATTCAGTTACATATAAGAATAACACCAAGGTAACTACCCTTTCTTCGCCAGCAACAGCGACTATAACGGGCAAGGGAAAGTATCATGGCTCTATAACTGTGCCTTTTATGATCGTTAATTCAATTCCGCTCGAGAGCTATGTAGAAGACACAGGTGTTACAGTCAGATACGGTAACAGCAGCTCTTACTGGGCTGGTTTTGACGAATCAGCAGGCGATTATCTTTACACTGGTGGAACGATAACCCCCACAGTCTCCTTCTTAACCTCCAGCAAGATTGCTCCTAAATTGGACAGTGATTACTCCGTCTCGTACGTGGACGCCTCCGGAAAGAGCGTCACTCCTAAAGATGCTGGTAAATACAAGATTGTTATGACGGCAAAGGGGAGCAGGTTTACCGGAACTGCCGAGATACCATTTTCCATTGTTGCCTCGAAGAACATCTTTGATACGAGTGTTTCTTTGTCGAACGATTACGCTTCCTGGCAAGACTACGACAGCAGACGCCACGAGTATTCCTTCCAGATTATGGAGACACTTGACAAGGTTGGGGATCTGCTGCTGTCGATTGGCGATAGCGGCGTGTCGCTTGTCGAAAACCTTGATTATGTAGTATCAAGCAGCATCGATAGTGCGAAGAACCTCATTACCCTTGTTATAACTGGCAAAGGCAACTACACTGGTTCAGTTACTGCTCGCGTGAATACTGCGGCCGACACACAGTCTGTCATGAACGAAAGATATCTCGTTACCCGCTATGTCTACGGGGATAGGGTCGTCTTTCTGACTTCGGATGGCGGGCTTCAGACTCCTATGCTATCCGTAGATGGCCTGGTGAACGGTATTGATTACGAGGTCGCGGGCGTTCTTAATTCAAAGGGCAATGCGATCACGACGGCTAAGGCGGGGGATTCCGTCTTTATCCAACTTAAGGGCATAAACGATTACGCTGGGTCTGAACGCCGTGTGGCCGCAACTGTGAGAGAGGGCACGTCAACGCGATCGCTTGGGGATTCCGACGTTTACGCGATTCTTAATAATGGCGTTACCGTACTTGATAACGGTTCCCGGACGCTGCAGCTCAGGAAGTCAATTACGCCTGATGTGCAGGTGCTTGTGTACAGCCCGAACGTTGTTCTCAGGCAAGGCAATGGCTTCTCGGTTACCACCTCAACATCTTCTGATGGCAAGACCATGGATATAAAGGTGACCGCTGATAATAACCAGTTTATTACGGGAAGTACAACCTTGACTGTAAAGTTGGTTGACTCCTACAACTTGATCGATGCCCTTAGCGGTTTCAGCATTGCTGGAAGCGATAACTGCTATGGGTGGTATAGTATATCTGATGCTAATACGGTGGAACTCCCCTATTATGGCTTTGCGTTTACACCTGATATCTATTCTAATTCTAATGGCCTTACAGATTCTTTGCCCTCATTTAAGACGACGCTTCTTGATGCAAGCGGGAAGACTGTCAGCTCAGGTAAGATTACGGGAGCGGGGAACTATACGCTGAAGGTCACGGGAACTGGTGACTATTCGGGTGCTATCGACATTCCTCTAAGGGTATATAAGGTAACGACAGGCCTGCATGTGGATGACTGCCAACTTGAGCTCGGCGAAGCTAAGCTTGTTAAGGGCAAGGCGGAGCCAACGGTTACGCTCAAGTCAGCAGATGGAGCCGCAACTTTCGCGAAGGGCACCGACTATACGGTTGAGTATGGTGCAAACACCAAGGTCGGCAGCAACGCATGGGTCAAGATTACCGCAGTCGAAGGCGGACGACTCACGGGCACGCGTGCAATGAACTTTGTGGTGACTGACGGTAGCTCTAGCAAAGACCTTTCTACCGACTTTGTCCTACTCCTGCAGGTGCCGAACACGACCACCTATCGTCCGACAACGGGCTATGCGTCAATGAACGCATACAAGATGAGCTCGACAGGTGGAGCTACCCCTTCTGTCAAGGTTGCAGCTAAGCATTCGTCCGACTCGCAATTGGATAGCAAGTACTACGACGTTACGTACAAGAACAATACTGCTGAAGGAGTCGCAAGCGTTACGGTTACCGGAAAGAACGGATACGGCGGGAGCCTCTCGGCTAACTTTATCGTTCTTCCTGCAGATGACGTCACGTTTATCGATGTCAACGCTAAGACCGCGCACTCGGAAGACATCGACTGGCTCGCCAAGTCCGGCATCTCCGCCGGCTGGGTCAACAAGGACGGCACCAAGGAGTTCCGCCCCTACGCCAACGTCGCCCGCGCCGACATGGCCGCGTTCCTGTTCCGCCTGGCCAAGAACTGGGGCATCGTGGACGACTCGTGGCAGCCGAGCGGCGAGGCGTCCTTCCTGGACGTGACGCCCAAGACGGCCCACTACAGGGAGATCATGTGGCTCGCCGAGAGTGGCATCTCCAAGGGCTGGGACGTGGCCGGCGGGAAGGAGTTCCGCCCCTACGCCAACGTGGCCCGCGCCGACATGGCGGCCTTCCTCAGCAGGCTCCAGGGCAAGCGGGGGCAGGCGCCCTCCCTGCGGGCCTCGGCCTCCGCGTCCTCGCCGTTCCTGGACGTCACCCCGAAGACGGCCCATTACGACGACATCCTCTGGCTCGCCGAGAGCGGCATCTCCAAGGGCTGGGACGTGGCCGGCGGCAAGGAGTTCCGCCCCTACGCCAACGTCGCCCGCGCCGACATGGCCGCCTTCCTCCAGAGGATGGACGCGATGGGGTAGCGTGAGTTTTCGCCCTACGGGACGGTCCGGGTTTCCGGACCGTCCCAGGCGGCGTGCTGCACGCCCAATGGGACCATTCGGACTCCCATAGCGTCCCAAACGGCGGAAACGATCTGCTGAAAAGCACCCGGGCAGAGGCAAGTGCTTCTGCCCGTTTTTTGTTCTCTCGGTTGTGAATCGGTCTTCTCCAGCGCTGTAAACTCACCGACCGTCTTCGCTCGCATTCGAAAAGGGGTCAGCTGACTGAACAAAACACATCCAAAGCTTGCGTTAGTTTATTCCTAGGGAAGAGCTGCACGGATTTCGTTTTTTTAGCGGCTCTACGTCACTTGACCGCGGGTATGTACCGAAACCCGATTCGCTGATTCATACATTGGGAAGTGTTGTATTGTTTAATAATCAATCATAAGAGATGGAAGCATGCTGATAGCGCGAGCGAAATACCATCTGGTATTATTGCCATATTTCTAGCGCTCTTGATCATTGTTAGTCAAGTCGTACGAACTCGTTATGCCGATGTTTGATGATGACAAATACTGAGCAATGGTAACACTAGGATCGAAAGTGGAGGATAGTCTATGCGTAGGCACGTAAGGAAGACTGATTGTGCATGGAAGAAGGGGTTATCATTCCTGCTCGCTCTATCGATGGTTGTCGGTTGGTTGCCCGCGGAGGCGTTTGCCGAAGGAATGGATAGGTTATCGCCATCTTCTGAAACAGTTTTCAATCCCGAGGAGACCGATGATAGCCATTTCTCGGCTGCTAGTAATGATGAGAATAGTCTTGAAGACTCATCCCAAGGCTCTTCTTCTACTGAGAATGGAGTGGCAGATAGTAGAGAGTCAGGAGAGATATCTGATGAGGAATACGGAGATATAGAAGACACAGTTTCTCAAGAGTTTTCCTCGGATGATGGCGAATCTACAGATGACGATGCCACCATAGACAATCCTTCCGAACCATCAGTTCTTGTTGATGGGAAGGTTGCCGACGAATTAGACGGAGAAGACGCATACGACCTGGTAGGCAGTAACGATGCAGCCCCATCTGATGACGTCCCAATAGCAGAGCCAGAGCTGTCTGCCATGTCCGGAGCTATGGCTGAGGGAACGTGCGGGACATGCCCGTGGGAAATCGATTCTAATGGCGTGCTCACTGTGTATCCTGGAATTCTAGACAACACTTATAATAAATCTCCATGGATTGACTACAACGATCTAGTTGAGCAAATAGTGTTCAAGGCTGGAGATGATGGAAGCAAGGTCATCCTCAATCGTGACGGGAGGGGATTGTTCAGAAATCTCACTAACGTGACAATAATAGATATGAGAGCCCTTGATTTATCACGGACCATAGGGGCTAGCTATATGTTTGCAGGGTGCAGCAACCTTGTGGAGATTCAGGCGGATACAGAAGCAACTCCTGCAAATCTTGAGTGGTTTGAAACGAGAAACCATCGAGCAACTTATGTTGGCATTGAGCACCTCTGTGACTCCTGCTCGGCGCTTGAGGTCGCCGTTTTGCCTCCTTTGAATCTCAGCAATAGCGACACCATTGCCACTGATGCCTTCAAGGGTTGTAGCTCGTTAATCGAGTTGGATGTTTCGGGCATTAGTAATAAGTTTGCAGCTAGCTATTCGGATGATTCCAAACTGGACTTCTCGGATTGCACCAACCTCATAAGAATAAAAGTAGGCGATAGTACTACTGCAGGGGCTGTGCCTGACTATAAAACTGATTCCGTCTATGCGAACAAGTGGGTTCAGGCTGAGGGAAGTTCACGTTCGTTCAGATTAGACCAGATCGTCAATGGTGAAGTGGGGTCTGGCCAGTTCGTGCGTCCGCGCCAACCAGTCTTCTCCTCTTTTCGAGTTGGTACGGGAGGTGAGGCAACCATAGATCCCACGTCAAAGACAATACGGGCCGTTGCCTCCGAGACGGATAACCTTTCCGAAATCGAGACACAATATGAGATTGATGCTGCTGGATATGAAGTCAAGTGCACCATGCCAAAGACCTACACTCCAGGGAAGGCCGTCACAGTTAAAGTCTCGACATTCTTTGGCTCGTGGGACTGGACTATTATAGTCCGTCAGGATGCGGTTTATCACCTTTCTGTTGTTGAAGATGATGGCAGTAGCTTTGGCACTGTTCCATTTGGGGAGACCAGTGGGAAAACACTGACGTATACCGTAACTAACATAGGAAACAGGGAGATCAATACCACACCACAGGAGATGACGGGCGATTCCGATCTTTTCTCAGTAAAATGGTCAAGAACTGGTCTGAAATATGGCGGAACCATGGCTCAAGGCGAGTCTCAGACACTAACCATCTCATGTTCGGAATCAATTGATGCTGGAGAGTATGGCGCCACGCTCACCATTTCAAAGGGCACGAAAGCCGAGACCTCCATCCCTATTTCTCTCGTTGTTGAAAAAGCTACTCAAGGTCAAGTTGACGGTCTTTACGCGATTCCCCAGTCGAGCGCTGGTTCGGACGGTGCAATATGCGGGTTGGTATCTACGAGCTCATATCAGTATCGGAGCGGTGACGGAGGCGAGTGGGTTGGTCCCATTTCCGGTGTGAATTCTGTCGAAGGGTTGAAGGCGGGCTCCTATCAGGTGCGCTTTGCGGAGTCATCCAACTATCAGGCGGGAGAGCCTTGCCAGGTAACTGTGGAAAATCTATCTGATATTGACAAAACACAGTTGGAAAAGCTAATCGCGGATGCACGAGCACTTGAGACTGGCGTCGTTGTTAGCGTAAACGGAAACGACGTCACTTGGGACACGAAATGGGTTACTCCCGAGATTGCACAAGAGCTACTGAAAGCTATTTCAAAGGCGGAAGTGGCCCTTGCCGATAGTACGGCCACAGAGAATGACATATCGAATGTGGCGAGAACGCTTAGTGGAGCCATGGGGTCCTATGTGTCCAGCCTTGCTTCTGGAAATGCAAAAAGGTCATTGAAAAATGCCACTATCAGTATTCCAAAAGAGGTCGAATACAGTGGTGAAGCGACAAAGGCAAGCATTGTCGTTCGCTACGGAGAGGAGAATCTCGCTGAGGGAACTGATTATATCGTAGAGTACAAGAATAATGATAAGCCTGGAACGGCCATTCTGAAGGTTGTTGGCAAGGGACAATATGAGGGAGAGCAAGAGAAATCTTTCTCTATCATTGCACGGAATATGTCCGATGTTACTATTTCTGATCTAGATGATCAGTATCCTTATACTGGATCAAAGGTAACACCAAACATGAAACTCATGTGGCATAATGAGATTCTAGCTGAGAATATAGATTATAAGACTAGTTATGTGGATAATCGCGATGTGGGAACTGCCTCAGTTACAATAACTGGTCTTGGAAAGTACTACGGAACACTAACTAAGACATTCATAATCGTATACGAGCTTCAAGATGGTAAGGACCTTTCCTTAAGTAAGCCCTTATCGGATGGAGAAAGCCTAACAGCATCATTATCCATTGAACAAAACAGCTTCGCGAACATGCGTGTCGTCCTCTCTGGAAGGAATGGGTCAGCAAGCGTCTCTCTGATTCGAGACGGGAACGTTATTTACAACTGGGACACCTCTGTTAGCCTAGGTCCCTCATACGTTTCTCCGCTTGCACTACCCGCGGGGACTTATCAACTGGTGGTCGAATCTAGGAATGCGTCTACTGTGGTTGAGAAACTCGGCTTCAGATCATGGTCTAGAGACGGCGGAATTGAGTATATCGAGCACGAACCAAACTCAGGTTCCAGCTCTTCTGACGAGAACCACCTCGTCGTTGGGAAACCATTGGCTGGCTCATTCGTGGAAACAGAAGGATCGCTTGGGATATTAGACACAGATGAGTACACTTTGGCTTTGGAGGGTAAGTCCGATGTTGCCCTCATTTTCAATTCGGGTAATCTGCTCTCATCTCTTGTCAAGGGCGATTATTTCTTGCTAACAGTGAAATGTCCAGATGGTACGTACCTTCACTGGGGCGGCGTAGAGGATGCTGACGGCAGCGTCAAGAAAGAAGTGTCCGAGGGGCTCTTCTATTGCGGGACGCTCGAGCCAGGTTTTTATCAAATATCGCTATCGTACAACACTGCGTTTCTTTGTATGTCCGATACCTCGACGACTGCAGCAATCAAGGCGAGGGAAAAGGACCTGATGTACGTCCTCATGGCGGTCGCCTATCCTCGATCTGTCCCTCGTCTGTCCGACTGTGAGGTCGAGGTCGCTGCCGTAACCTACGACGGGGTGCCCGTGACTCCTGCAATCAAGGTTACCGACCCCACATCCGGTACGGTCGTTTACGGACCTGGTGCCGACCAATCACTATCCCAGTACTATGAGGTCTCCTACGAAAAGAATGACGGGGCGGGGACGGGCGTCGTTCGTGTCCAATGCAAACTGTCGGATTCCGAATGTCCTAAGGGTGTCTATTCGGGAAGCGTGTCAAAGGAGTTTGCTATTAAGCCGTGCCCGATTAGACGAGTCGAGCTCTCTCTCATCGAGGAGCAGTGCTACGACGAGGCGGAGAAGAAGCCCACCCTTATGGTCGCGCACAGGGCGCGTTTCCTTAAGGAAGGCGTTGACTACGAGCTCTCCTACAAGGACAACATCTCCCTTGGCACGGCCACCGTCATCGTGACGGGGAAGGGCAACTACACCGGCACCAAGACAACGACGTTCGAGATAGCCATCCCCTTCTCCGACGTGACCATGAGGACCGGGCACGCGGGCGACATCGGATGGCTCGCCGAGAACAAGATCTCCGAGGGGTGGACGATGGCCGACGGTACCCGCGAGTTCCGCCCCTACGCCAACGTCGCCCGCGCCGACATGGCCGCGTTCCTCTTCCGCCTGGCCAAGTCCTGGGGCATCGTGGACGACTCCTGGCAGCCCACGGGCAAGGTCTCCTTCACCGACGTGACGCCCGGGACCCCGCACTACCGCGAGGTCATGTGGCTGGCGGAGTCCGGCGTGTCCGAGGGATGGAGGAGGGCCGACGGGACCAGGGAGTTCCGCCCCTACGCCAGCGTCGCCCGCGCCGACATGGCGGCGTTCCTCTTCCGCCTGGCAAAGGTCCGGGGCGTCGTGGATGACTCCTGGCAGCCACAGGCCGGCTCGGCGTCCTTCCTCGACGCCGACGGGGGGACCCCGCACTACCGCGAGGTCATGTGGCTCGCCTCCTCCGGCGTCTCCGAGGGCTGGCCTGTTTCGGGCGGCAGGGAGTTCCGCCCCTACGCCAACGTGGCCCGCGCTGACATGGCGGCCTTCCTCCGGAGACTGGACGGGCTGAAGTAGACGCCGGTACATGACGCTGCAAGGGCGGGCCTCATTTGGGGCCCGCCCTTCGTGTCTGATACCACCCAGCCATCCCAGCGGTTGCATGGCCTTGACGCCAACGCCTATAATACGACCTGCTTACTGACATTATTCGGGGAAGGGTTGTCTATGCGCCTGAGGAATCACTCGCAGCGTTCCATCTTGGTTGCAAAGAGGACGGTTGTCGCCTTGTTGCTCGCGGGGCTCTGCTCTGGATTCACCTCAACATGGGTCTCTGCAAGCGAGCTCGTTTCGGGGGACGATCTGGTGCTGATTCAAGAAGGCGACGGCGACTCGCCCCTCATCGACATCAACGCCGCATCCATCTCCGTTGATTCGGAACCGTGTGTATACGACGGGACTGAAAAGTCCCCTTCTGTCTCCCTGTTTTATAGCGGTAACGAGCTTATCGAAGGTGAAGACTACGCAATTCGGTATGAGGACAACATCGATGTCGGCGATGCCACTATCCTCGTTACGGGAATGGGTGACTTTACTGGGGAGGCCAAAGCATCCTTCCTCATCTCTCCCAAGTCAGTCATCGTGACAGCCGAATCTTGCGCCAAGACGTACGGTGACGACGACCCCGCTCTTTCTGCCTCCATTGATGGTGTCTTAAATGGTGACGCCATCGAATATGCGCTCTCGCGTGAAGAAGGCGAGAACGTAGGGACGTATGCCGTTTGGGCGACTGGAGATGAGCTGCAGGGGAACTACAAGATCTCCTATTCTGCTGGAACGCTTCGCATCGATGCAAAGGAGCTCAAGGAGGATGCGGTTCTCGCTCCTAAGGACGAAACCTTCTCTGGCTTCCCCCTGATTCCTGAGCCTACGGTAAAAGATGGCGATGTCGTGTTGCGAGAGGGTGTTGACTACGAGGTCAGATACGTTGACAACACCAATGTGGGAACAGCGACGGTATACATCACAGGCGTCTTTAACTACAAGGGTTCCTTCTCGAGGACATTCCAGATTAAGCCTTCGGATATAGCGAGGGCTACGGTCTCCCTTCCTGCGGACCAGGCTTACACGGGCTCCGCAATCACGCCTGCGCCAACCGTTACCTACAACGGCCTCACGCTTGTACGTGATACGGATTACAAGGTTACGTACGAGAACAACGTGAATCTGGGAACTGCCAAGGTCACCATAACCGGCGTTGGTAACTTTACGGGTACCTGCACGGGCAGCTTCCAGATCAAGAAGCTGACACTTGTCGACGTGTTTTCAACAACGGCTCATGCCGAGGATATTTACTGGCTTGCTGAGCGGGGCATTACTCTGGGCTGGGGATCGGGTGCCTCTCGTGAGTTCCGCCCGTACGCCAACGTCGCTCGCGCCGACATGGCGGCATTCTTGTTCAGGCTCGCCAAGGGATGGGGATATGCGAACGAGGATTGGCAACCCAACGGGACGGTCTCCTTTGTTGACGTGACGGAGAATACGCCTCACTATCGCGAGATCATGTGGTTGGCTGAGAATGGCATCTCGATGGGTTGGCCGGATGGCACGTTTAGGCCTTACGCAAACGTTGCCAGATCTGACATGGCAGCATTCCTGCATCGCATGGCCCAGCATGCCTGGGGGAAGAATGTGGATGATGGACAGTGGTTTGCTCCAGATGGTTACTTTGCAGATGTGAGTGAGAAGGTCGCTCATTCTGAAGACATCATGTGGCTCGCCGGAACGGGCATTTCGAAAGGCTGGGGGAGTGGCTCCGCGCGCACATTCAGACCCTTAGCCAGTGTGGCTCGTGCCGATATGGCAGCTTTCCTACATCGCTTGAACGATCCGGGACAGTGGGTGCCGATTCCTCCGGAGGACTATCCGCCAGAGGACGACCCGTACGTGGATCCTGACGACCCGTACGTGGATCCCGACGATCCATATGTGGAGCCGACCGAGGAGTATGTCATCGTCACAAGGACAGGAACGAAATACCATCGAGAGAGCGGATGCAGGTCAACTTCTGGCAAGGTCACCTACAGGATGACACTCGAAGAGGCGATTGCTGAGGGCTACACTCCCTGCAAGAACTGCTACCACTAGACGTTTTGAGCAACAGCCTCTGGGTGAAGAGCGCTGCGAGCTCAGTCTGTGTGCAGCAGATCAGTTGGGATGGATTGTCATGGGTAATAAGAGATACATTGGTCTGGACGCCGCCAGGATTCTAGCCATGCTTATGGTCATCATGATGCACGTCATGTGGGCGGGTGGCGCGCTCTGGGGCATTCCAGTCCAGTCGAAGAAAGGCCTCATTGCTTGGGGCCTTGAGACGTTTGCATATGCGTCTGTTGACACCTTTGCCATGCTCTCTGGATACGTTGGTTATGGTGGGCGACATCGCGTCAGTTCTGCAGTGGAGCTCTATCTAACGGCGATCTTCTTTGATGTCGTTGTCTCTATTGGCGTCTATAAGCTTGGCATTGTGCCTGACAGGGCATTGATAATGAGCTCAATTACCAGGGTCTTTACGGGCGACTGCTACTGGTACCTCATGTGCTATCTCTGTCTCTTTCCCTTCATGCCTCTCATTGATAGGGGTGTAGCCTCGCTTGATGATCAGTCAGGAAGGAAGGTATGCGCCTTTGCCATACTGCTCTTCTGCATACCGCTCGTTCTGTGGGGCACTGATTTCGGAAGGACGTACAAGGGCGGAAGCACGATGTGGCTTGCTGTGCTGTACCTTATCGGTGCCTGCTTCCGTCGGTTTGGCTGGTACCACAAGTGCAGCAGTGGAAGGCTTGCCTTTGTTGCTCTCTGCGCGTGGGGCTCCGCACTAGTGTGGAAGCTCCTGCTGACTCCGATTAATGGGGAGTTGAGCATGCGTCTCATCTCACACATATCACCATGTATGGTTTTCATCGGAATCGGGCTCATAGGTTTGCTTGAGAGGCTTAGGGTGCCAGACAGTCTCCACGGTCTGGTCTCATTCCTCTCAAGCTCCGCGTTCAGCGTGTATGTGTTTCACTTGACTCCTGCACTGTATGACAACGTATTCCCAAATCTGTTCTCATGGCTCTCTGGAATAAGAACCATTCTGTATCCCTTTGCATGTATTGCCTGCTGCCTGGTTATCTACTTTGTCTGCACGTGTGCAGACAAAGTGCGTAGCCTGCTCTTTGAGCTGTGCAAGGTTAAGCAGCGATTGGCGTGTTTCGACAGGCTTGGAGTGCAGCGAGTAAGCGACCAGACAGATTAATGAACGTCACGACACGGGGAACGATGCTGTGAGGGGGTTAGCAGTCGCTAGTTGGCGTCACGCGTCAGTTCGTCATACTTCGCGACAAGATAGTCGACGGTTCTCTTTGCGCCCTCACCGGGGTATGACCATGCGTCCTGACGAGCTTTGGCGCGACCAGCGGCAAACGTCTCGTCAGTCATGACACGCTCGATGACGTCACGCATGCGGGGGAAATCTTCTTCTCTAAGGGGCACGCCAAACGAGGAGTAGATGGTGAAGCGCCATTGGGGTTTGTCATACCAAGCCGCATCATACAGGGAGTCATCATAGTTTCCCTCGGTGTAGATGACTGGCTTGTCAAAAACGAGCGTGTAGTCAAACACAACGCCGGAAAAGTCAGTAACCATGACGTCAGCTCGGTTGAGAATGTCAAAGTTGTCGTTATCGAAGTTCCAGCTAATGATTTCACTGTTGGGATACTTGCCCATCAGACGGTCGAGGATGTCCTTGTCTGCAGTTTGTGATTGTGGATGTGGGCGAATGACGATTTCATAGCCCGTGGCTAGCAAGCTGTCTATGATGCGCTCTCCATATACGGAGAGGATCGCGTTGGGACCCCACGACGGCGCAAGCAGCACGACGGTTCTGTCATTCTTTGGGTGTGCGACGCTTTGATACCGCTTTGCGTTGTCGTCAAGATACGTGCACCCAACGGTGACGAGCTCCTTGTGGGGGATGCCCCGAGCATCCTCTATCGTGCGGATCTCATCCTCCTGATAAGGACCTGCAAGCAGGATTGCGTCGTAATAGTCCATGCCAAACATGTGGTACCCGAGTGCCGTGCCCACCGTGTGGAAGGTATGCACGTACCAATCCACGTCCTTCGAGCGCTTCCATTGCAGCACATCGAGGCCAGGTGTGGTGGAGAGACAAATGCACGCAGACATTATGTTGAGTCGGGCAAATGCCTTGTTGCCCTCACCGATGAACTCGCAATGCACGAATTCGTAGTCCTCGTCGAGGGCGGGATCGTCGGGGGACGCGGTCCAAAACTCCATGGGGATGTGCCTACGCTCGAACTCGTCGCATATGGGCTTGAAGACGTTCCAATAACGTTTGTGGTCAGAGAAGATGACATAGGGGTGCTTGTGGCTCTGGGTCTCCTTGGAACTTCCTCCTGACAGAAGGAACTTTGCCTGTATGACCAGGCGTTTCATGAAAAAGTATCCCGTGGTGAGCACGCCAATCAAGACCGTGACCAGCATGCTGCCAGTGCCAGGGTCAATATAGTTTGGGAAGGGCGCCAGGTGTAAAAGCATGCTGTTCTCCTCGGGCTCTAGTCGAGCCGCTCCCAGTTGTCAAAGTTGAAGATGTCATCATGCACTGTGTAAAAGTGCCCGTCATCGGTATCGAACGTCGTACCCTGTTGATACTCCTTGGTGTTCCATTGATATGACGTAGTGATGAGCTGCGGGTGAGATTTTGCGTCATCGTTTATGGGGTTTCCCGTAAAGGGATTCACGGGATTATCTACAATGCCGTCCAAAGCCATCCAAACGGTGTCGGCATTGGTCATAAACTCGTTAGAGGTCTGGATGTCCCCGCTAGAGTTGAAGTCCTTGACCATGAAGAGGGGATTGACGAGTTGTATGTCCAGCACGTCGTCGTAAACCATGTAGTCAAACTGGAACAGGTGATGTCCATGGTCAGAGACGATGATGATGCGCGTATTGTCCCAAACGCCCTGCTCTTTGAGGTAGTCAAACCACACGCATAGCCTTTGCAGCGTACATACGAACGATTGATAGTGGGCACGCCTTACCGGAATGTCTGTGACCAGGGTTCTTCCGTTTAACGAGTAGGTGCTCACGTCTTGCCCGTAGTCACTTATGAAAAGTGCAGGTTCGTAACTAGGCAGCTGAAGAAGGTCGGGCGTGTGCGTAGCCTCCGAGTGAAGCATGAAGTAGGAGCCAGCGGAATTGCCGTCGAAGGCAGTAAGTTCGGGCAGCTCTATGAGGGTCGAATAGTTGTCAAGGAAATCGGTGTTGACGGAGTGGTTTACGAGCGTGGACCAATACAGCCCGTCATCATACATGGTTGGTTGCAACACGACAGGTGCACATTTAAATAAGCTGTAGACAAACAGGTTCCGCTTGAAGTTGGCGTCAACGGTATGGGACATCTTGGGAAAGGCCACGTCGTTGTACATCCCGATGTCGTAATACGCCTCCACGTTGTTGTATTGAGAGAAGATCGAGAAGTCGCGCGCAACAGGGGCGTAATCAATCATCGGCGGTGAAAACAGGGTCGAGTTAAAACCGATTCCGTCGAAAATGGCTGGTAACACCTGTACGGACTCGTTATGTTTGTCCACAAGCAGCTCGTCTGCGCGCGCGTTCATGGCTTCGACACTGTATTCATACCCTCCCATGAGTGCCGGTGAGCCAAAAACGGTGGATCCGCCAAAGGAGATGGTGTTTGGATAGTAGGTAAAACCAGCCAGCTTCTCTGCAAGGTCGGGACGCTCTTCAAGCATGAAGGGAAGGAAACCTGATATGCCGCGGTCCAAGAACAGCACCACGACGTTCTTTCCCGATTTTGAGAGATGGATGGTAGGGATAACGCTTCCGTCAGCGTTGAAGTAATCATCTTGGGAAACGCCTTCGTCACTGAGGTCCTCAATAAGCTCTATGACACCCTCTTCTGCAGCTTTGATGTTCAATAAGTTGGGCATCGATGAGCCGAAAATCGCTACAGAGAGAATGACCAGTGATGGCACAAGAAGCTTGGGCGCAAATCTCGTCGCCAAAATGAGAGCCAGAGCCGTTACCGCCAAGGCTGCCATGTTCACGAGTATCTCGGTTTTCGAGTAGTGCGGGGCGCTCTCAAAAACAAGGCTCGTAGTGATGACCCCCAGGTTGCCGCCAAAGAAGTAGTAGTTGACAAGGCAGCAGCCAGCGAGGGCAACAATAACAAATGCCATTCCCTGGCGGGTTGATGTGGGGGAAAGGTAATAGAACGTTCCGAGCCATAGTAAGAAGACGCCCGCTGAAATGCTTGTCGTTGTGAGGATAAAGCGTAGTGGGCTCGCGTAGGTGCTGGTATCGATGAACTCCGTCGGAGAACTCCCTATGAATGAGGAGGGGACGAGCACACCAATGAGGACTGTTAAAACAAGGCATCCTGCAAGAAAGAGGCGGGTGGTATACGCCTCTTCGTTTGCGCGTGCGTCGTTGGCGGGGCGATGGAGAACCGCCCCCTCTGCTGCAACGGCAAGGACAACAAGTAATATGACACGCTTTGGACTATGGAGCATGTTGGAGCTATACGCATAGAAAAACAAAGCTGCTAACAGTCCTTGCAAGAGGAAAACCAGGGTTTTTCGGGGGTTGGGCACGAGTCTTGTAAAGATGTTCTTGACCAAGGAGAAAACTTGGTTGCATGTCCAATAGAGAACCAGCCCCGACGGACGGTCATACAGGAGAAAGAGGAAGAGCAGGGCTAGGCCATAGGTCTGGGCCTTGTCCTTGAGAGGAAAGCCTCTTGTGTAGATGGCCCCCGAGACAAGATTGAGCGCCGTCATGAGGATGGGTAGCAGATTCAGCGTGAGGCCACCTATGGAAATGAGCTGATCAGGCATGCCGAGATTAGAGATGCCTAAAAACGAAGCACCCTTAAGGATCTCCAGCCCTGAAAGGTAGCGATACGCGGCAATGAAGAAGGGAATCTGCAGCAACAAAGAGATGGAGCTTCGGAGCGCATAGATGGGCTTGTAGTTCTGCTGGCGATAGTAGGTCGAAAGCAGCATGTACTGCTCGTCGCCCTTGAAGTGCTTCTTGATGTGATTGACCCACCTGGACATAGCCTGTTGTCGGTCTCGCTCCTCCATCTGCAGGCGATCTGCGGTCTGGTACAAGGGGAGGATGAGTATGTTTACGACGATGCTCACCACTATGATTGATGGGCCCGCGCTGCCCAGGAAACGGTAGGAGATCGAGAAGATGATCTCTATCAGATAGGTAAGCGGCGTGATTACCAGGTTGTACAGTAGATCAAGCACAGCGGCTCCTTGCTCCAGCCTGCCCTAGCCAAGAATTGAGCGATAGCCTTCTCGCAGCTCATCTTGGGTAACGTCGACAGGGAAGTTTGACAGTCGTTGAGTGTTTACGCTCGCCACAAGCTCTTCAAGACGGTCCTCTGGGTTTTCGATGTGGTGGGAGAGGCCCAGGGTTGCATAGAGGTCTTCAAAAACCTCAAGGCCAGCGCCCATGACTGGAATCTCTTGTCCCGTCATGAGGGCATCAATCTGCAAGAGTCGCTCTTGTGTTGCCTTGTCTCCTCGCTCGATCAAAAGGTTCCACGTGAAGGGTAGACATAGCGCTACGGCATGTCCGTGGGCAAGCCCAAAGAGGGAGGTGATTTTGTAGCTCATAGCGTGTGCGGCCGTGGTCGTGGTGATGTTGATGGCCTTACCGGCACGGTTGGCAGCAAATGCCATAGCCTTGGCTGCCTCGAGGTCGCCTTCCAGGTAGGCATTAACATTCTGCAGGATGGCTGGAATAGCCGCTCGAGCGTAGGCGCGGCTTTCCTCGCATGAGCGCCTAGACCAGTAGGACTCTATTGCTTGAGCGAGCGCATCCAGAAGCGTTGCCCTCTTTTGGTATGCGGGGAGCCCTACGAGGACAGACCCATCCAGTACCGCTGCATCGGGCAGCAGGCATGGCTGTGCAATGGAATTCTTTACACCGTCGACGTAGAGTACCGCAAAATGGGTCGATTCGCTGCCCGTGCCAGCTGTCGTAGGCATCGCGATGTGCGGAATTGGACTAAAGGAGTAGGGGAGGTCGACGAAGCGGACCTTATCGCCATCGGTCTCCATGGGGGCGAAGAGCTTGATGCACTTTGCGACGTCGATAGCGCTGCCGCCGCCAACTGAAACGATTGCATCGCATCCTGTCGTGCGGAAGAGGCTTACGCCTGCGCAGACTTGTTCGTATTTGGGATTTGGCTCGTAGCCACTGAAGATCTCGTAAGGGATGGCTGCGCCGTCCAGTAGCGACTGTACGTAGCCGTTTGCAAAGAATGGGTCAGCTACGACCAGAGGATGTGTGGCCCCAAGAGAGGCAAGAAGATTCGTAATGGACCGTGCGCTGCGAGCGTCCCCTGTCAATACGCCATCCTGGAGTGTAAGGTTGTCGTCCTCACGAAGAAGGACCGGCTGCTGCCTAAAGTCCGAGAGTCGAGCCATCTCAGAGACTCGCTCAAGATCTTCGGGGGTGTCGATTTCCTCACAGAGGTGGTTCTCATACGAAAAAGCCTTGACGCCCATCTTGTCAAAGACGGTATTGGCGGCATTTTCGGCATAGACACCTGTGGTGCCTTCGGCAACAAAGTGGTCTACCGCGTCAAGCCATATGCCCATAGCCTCTTGCGAAAGCTTGTAGAATGCTTGGAACGCCACGCAGTTGTCATCAAAGATCCCAACGCCAACCTCGCGAACCTCTCCGTTGATCACCCGCGCTTTGAAATCCTTTTCCGGCTGGGGGAGGGACGGGTTGACTGACCCCGCTGAGGGGAGAGGGCAGTCAATAAGCGACTGTGCGTACGCTGCATCAAAGACGAGGTCTCCGTGCAGGAGCAGGAAGTCATCGTCACGAAGCTCTCCGCGTGCCAGCCACATGGAGTAGATGTAGTTGGTCTTGTCGTATAGGTCGTTCTGTATGAAATGGAAAGAGCAGCCTTGCTGTTCGAAAGGTTCGGCGACGGCACGAAGCTGTTCCGCAAATGGCCCAGTGGTCACGACAAACTCATTGATGCCGCATGCATGCAAGATTCGGAGTTGGCGTCCAAAGATGGTCTCACCATTGGCAAGCCGAACCATGCTTTTAGGATTATGCTCGGTGAGTTTGCCCAGGCGGCTACCGAGTCCAGAGTTGAATATGAGTGCCTTCACGAGTCCTCCTAGCTGTGGACAAGGAGGCTCATCAGCGCCTCTTTGTTCTGCTGCGGGGTCGTCGTAGGTCGACCAAGGTCATCGCGAGAGCCTTGGTGCGTGCTCAGGACGATGGCGCAGCCGGGGACTTGCTCAGCGCGTGCAACCGCATGGGCAATCTCCTCCTCCGTGGATGCCTCGATAACTTCGGTAAAGCCGCAGGCGCGCAGAATCGCGGGAACGTCGATAGCACGTGCGACCGTCGGTTGACCACCCACGCTCTCGTGCGCTCCGTTGTTGTTGACGACATAGTGGAGGTTCTCGGGCATGTTCTGCGCGATAACGGCAAGGGCGCCCATGTGCATGAGCAAGGAACCATCACCATCAAGGCACCATACGTTACGATTGGTTCCGATGGCAACACCATAGGCTATCGAGCTGGTATGCCCCATTCCTCCCACCGTCAAGAAGTCATGGTCGTGGCCTTCGCCACGACGCTCACGGATCTCAAAGACCTCTCGACTCGTTTTACCTGTCGTGGAAACGATGACATCTTCTGGTGAGATGCTTCGAATTATCTCCTCAAGTGCCTCTTCGCGGGAGAGGGGGTCATTGGTGTTTTGAATTGGCAGGGAAAACTCGTCAAAGGTGCCTTTACGCACCACGAGCGCTACGGGCTGGCTATTCCTGACCATGGTCTTGGTTGCCCAAGAAAGCTGGTCTTTCCAGCTCTCGTCCAACACAGCGTAGGGAATGCCCATTGCTTCGAGCAGCGTGCAGGTAACCTTGCCTTGCTTGACGTGCTGTGGCTCGTCATGGACGCCAGGCTCGCCGCGCCACCCGATGATGAGCAGCATGGGAATGGAGTAGACGTCTGGATCTGCTATGGAGAGCAAAGGATTGACGATGTTGCCTTCGCCTGAGTTTTGCATGTACACGCAGGCAGCACGGCCAGTCGAAAGATGGTACCCGCATGCCATGCCTACCGCGTTTCCTTCGTTTGCAGTAATAACTGCACGTTTGGCAGGAATGGTGCTCGTAATGCAGGCGCAGAGGTTCTTGAGCAGCGAGTCTGGTACGCCGCAGAACATATCGATGCCCGCTGCGTCTAGCTGCGCGACAAACTCTTTAGGATCAATCATGCCGGTGACTCCTATTCGGTGGGGATGAGGGTCAACACGTCTTTGATGGGCAGGCAGAACTCGTCCGCCTCCTTGCTGCGGCCGTTCTCAAGGATGCTTTCCGCCGCGTTCTTCATGGCAAGATACGAAGCCCTGAGCAGGTGGTTTGCATGGATGATGATGGCGGCACCCATCTCGTGGAGCGCTTCCTCAGTGAGGTGGTTATACGTGGTGGGCACCAGGATGACGGGCACATCTGGCCAGGTGGAGCGGAATGAAGCAAGGAATTCTCGGATGTCCTCACCAGTCTTGTCCTTGCTGTGAATCATGATGCCGTCCGCCCCGCCTTCTTCAAGGTAGATGCTGGCACGTGCAAGGGCGTCATCTATTCCTGCACCGGCAATGAGGCTCTCGATACGGGCGAAGATCATGAAGTCGCGTGTTTTCTGGGCACGCTTGCCAGCGGCAATCTTTGCCGCGAACTCGTGCGGATCATCCTGGATTTGAGGGCGGTCCGTACCAAAGAGAGAGTTCTGCTTGAGACCGGTCTTGTCCTCGATGATGATTGCCGAGACACCAATGCGCTCGAGCGTCTTGACGTTATGGATGAAGTGCTCGGTCTTTCCGCCTGTGTCACCATCGAGGATGATGGGCTTGGTGGTGACCTCCATGATCTCCTCGATGGTATTGAGGCGGCTCGTAAAGTCGACGAGCTCGATGTCCGGCTTGCCCTTGAAGGTTGAGTCGCACAGGGAAGAGACCCACATACCGTCAAAGGACTTGACCATACCCGTCGACTCATCCTCAATGCGAGCATTCTCGACTATAAGGCCAGACAAGCCGTTTGAAGCTTCGATGATGCGAAGGTAGGGCTTGAGCTTGATGAGCTTTCGTAAAGCGGCGCGCCGCATGTCGGGTGAGCCGTAGACGGAGCGCAGGCTGCGCTCGAGTTCGGTCCCCGAGACTCCCTGAGTGTAGGGGACCTCCACGAGCTGGCCACCCCACTCTGAGAGCACATCGATGACCTCCTGCCGGACAGCGCCCTGGATACCCTCGCGCCAGTCATCACCGTGCACCACATAGTCAGGGCGGATGGAACGGAGGTTGTCTGCGTAGGAGAGGGTTTCCTGCTTGATAACCTTCGTTACTCCCTTGATGTTCTCGTACACGCACTTACGTGACGCATAGTCAAGAAGGGGAGGCCTCTTATACGTTGCAATGGCCTCGTCCGAAACGAGGCCGATAACGACATCGCCAAGCTCGGAGGCATGGTTAATGACGTTGATGATGCCCTCATGGAGGACGTCTGACGATACGGCTACATACGCAATGCTCATAGCACTCCTTGTTGTGACTACTTTGTAACATTCCATTATGAATCAACCGGAGGTTCGAGCTCGAAGAACCACAAAAACCGACTTGTTTACACCGTGGGTACATGAAGCTTGGAGCGCTAGGGATCAATCAATTGAAGCGAGTAGAGCGGCAATACTAGTTAAATTACTTATTGATATCCTGCAGTTTGTACAGCCGCATTTCGTCACCCTCGGCAAGGACGGTCTCAAACCCGGGGGTGTCGTCATCTATGTTGGTGATGCCTGTCCAATCTTCCCCATCCTTCTCGTGGAACTGGCTCAGCCATACGCCCTGGTCGTAGGCTACGTCTTTGTCGAGAAGAAGCACATACTGCGCACCCGTGTACTTGACGGCGTTTTGCACTTCTTTGTTGGTGGCGTATTCGTTCAGGTGCTCACGGATGAGCGCCGACTGCTCGCTGTCTGCGCCTGGACGAATACTGCGGTAGTAGGTGTTGAGATTGTTGGCACCATATGCCCAGACCGAGCCATCGGCGGGCGCGTTCAAAACGAGGGCGCCTTCGGGGATTTTATTCAGTGCGCTCTCCACAAAGGCAATCTCGTCCGCACTGTAGATGTGGTCATTCCTGTCCGCATAGCGTTCGTTGATTTTTGACGAGGCCGTTCCGAAGGTGGTTTTGAGCGTGAAGCCGTTGCTCACGGGTAGGGTGAGCGTGGGGAGGAACGTGAGGACGACAAGGGCTGCGAGCAGCGCGATTCCGAACGAAGGGTGAGCGGTTGGAGCGGTGGCCTGTGGACGCGCATGTCTGGCTGGGATTTCGGTGATTTGTGGGGCTACGCGGCCAAGGAGCGATGCGACCGAATCGAGCCCCAACACAGCTATAGGCATGGCAAAGAGTGTGATGTTCATGGCAAGGCGGCGGCGGTCGGAGTACCAAAGCGCTCCCGTCCAGTACTTGACAGGGTCCCAGCCAGTGCGCACGGAGAAGTACGCCAGAGCAAAGAACGCCGCGGGAAGCAACACGCGCCAGCGGTCCGACCGGCGAATGAGGGCGATGCAGCCAAAGAGACAGGCGAGCGACATGCCCACCTGGAAGCGCGTGAAAGAGAACTTGAGCGATACGATGGAGGCCAGGACATGAAGTGGGCTGGTCTGTTCCGTTGAGCCGTAGTTGATGACTCCCGAGAGGGCGGGAATGCGATAGCAGAGAACCCAAAAGCCCATGATGGCGGCCGCAAAGAGGACCGTTGCCACGACAGCCGCTGGTACGCGAAAGCTGGGCCGGAGTTGCTGCGCGTTTGCGACTCCCTTGCAGACCACCGTTGCTCCGTAAAACGCCATGAAGACGTAGGTGGAAAAGACGGTGTTGGGGTGCGCAAGGGCGAGCGTTACGAGGGAGATAAGGCTGAAGAGGGCAAATGAGAAAGGACGCCGCTTGACGTGCCCTTCGTCTATGGCTGCCACAACGGCTCCGCATGCCGCAAACTGGAGCGTGAGACCCAAGATGTTGGGATAGAGCGGGCCCATGACCAGAAAATGCCACGGCCAGTTGGCAAATCCCGAGGCTGCGACGGCTCCCAGCTGCACCACACGGCGGTCCTTCTCATCAGGGAAGAGGCCGCGGAGAAAGGCGTATTCGCTCAGGGGAAAGACGACTGCGGAGATGGCCGCGACTAGGGCGTTGATGCCCGTGGTCACGCTTGCGCCCGTAAGTAGGCACGAGAGTGCGACGATGCAGTAGAACGCACAGGGGTAGAAGCCGCCTCCGACTGTTGAAGCATAGGGTTGGGCGTTTATCTCTGATGCCTGGTAGTTGGTGGAGCCGATTGACGACCAGCGTCCAGAGTCAATGAATGAGCGAATGCGGTTGAGGTGGGTCTGGTTGTCAAAGCGGCAAGCAAAGGCGTCGGGATGAGGAAGGTTGCGGATAAAGACGAAATAGCAGACGAGGGAACCAATGAGGATGTAGAACAGGGGCGTGAGCAGGTCATAAGGGATGGTGAGCGGGCCGAGGCGGTAGGGTTTGCGGTCGCGTGGAGCAATTGCGGGCTTCTCTTCGCTTGGGCGAAGGCGTCCGGTTGCTGCGGCGATGATGGCGAGCGCTAACGTCGGGGTCAATATGCTTACGGCTGAGCAGGAGATGCCCAGTTTGGCATAGGCAATCGGCAGTGCCGCATACGCGCAGACGCTGTAGATGGGCGCACAGCACGCGGCCAAGATGGGGGAGAAGCGCAAGCCTCTCCAGAACAGGTAGCCCGGGATGTAGAGCAGGGCGATGGTTGCCGCAACTGTCCGATAAAACTCAAGCCACATGGCGCCTCACAAATTGTTGTCTGTTTGGCCTATTGTAGGCGAGGGCGCTGCACGCTTGGAGCGCCGTGTTAGAATCAAACGACGCACAAAACGCGCGAAAGGCAATCCACATGAAGACTCACGCCGTCATCATCGCCGGGGGCTCCGGCGCCCGCATGGGGCAGGACATCCCCAAGCAGTTCATCAACGTGCATGACAAGCCCGTGCTCATCTACACGCTCGAGTCGTTCCAGCGCCACCCGGACGTGGACGACATCGTCGTGGTGTGCATCGACGGCTGGCACGACGTGGTGCGCGCCTACGCGCGCCAGTTCGACATCACCAAGCTCTCGCAGGTGGTGAGCGGCGGCAACACCGGCCAGGAGTCCATCCGCAACGGCGTCTACGCGCTGGAGGGCGTGGCCGCGCCGGAGGACCTCGTCGTCATCCACGACGGCATTCGCCCGCTCGTGGCGCCGGAGGTCCTCTCCGACGTCATCGCCGTGGCCGCCGAGAAGGGCAACGCCGTGACGTCGCTGCCGTACAACGAGCAGATTTTCGTGGTTTCCGAGGACGACCCGTCTACGACCACGCAGTTCATCCCGCGCGAGACGCTGCGGCGCGTGTCCACGCCGCAGGCCTACCGCTTCGACCTGCTGGACGGGGCCTACCACGAGGCCTTCGAGAAGGAGATCGGAATCTACGGCTCGCACTACACCAACACCATGATGGTCGAGCTCGGCCACACGCTGCACTTCGCCGCGGGTTCCGACCGCAACATCAAGCTGACCACGCGCGACGACCTGGAGATGTTCAAGGCCTGGCTCGCGCTGGACGAGGACACCTGGCTGAAGTGACTCAAAGGGGTGGGACCCTTGTTAGTCATTTTGACTACTCACAAGGGTCCCACCCCTTTGAGTCGGGCAGGAGGATGAGATGAACAGGCTTGAGCACCCGCTGTACCTGGAGGACCTTGACGCCGTGCTTGCGAGCGGGGTGGACTGGTTTGCGCTCGAGGGCTCGACGGTCGCCATCTCCGGCGCGACGGGCATGGTGGGGACGTTCCTGGTTGACGTGCTCATGAGGAAGGCGCGCAATGACGGGCTCGACCTTCTCGTCGTGGCGCTCGGCCGCAACGAGTCCAAGGCCCGCGAGCGTCTCCCGTACTTTGACGACCCGCGCTTCACCTTCGAGGAGCTGGACATCTCTGTGCCGGGAGCCCGGCCGCATGCCGCGGCCGACGTCTTCGTGCACCTGGCCAGCACCACGCATCCGCGCGCCTATGCGACCCAGCCCATCTCCACTATCACGTCCAACGTGGTCGGCCTGCAGAACCTGCTGGACTACGCGCTTGAGTGCTCGGGGACCTCTTCGCGCTTTGTCTTTGCCTCGTCAGTTGAGGTTTACGGAGAGAACCGTGGCGACGTGGACCGCTTTGACGAGAAATACTGCGGCTACCTGGACTGCAACACGCTGCGTGCGGGCTACCCAGAGTCCAAGCGCCTGGGCGAGGCCCTGTGCCAGGCCTACGCCGCCGAGCGCGGGGCAAAGGTGTGGGTGCCGAGGCTCCCGCGCATCTACGGGCCGACGCTGCTGCCCTCTGACACCAAGGCCCTCTCGCAGTTTTTGCACAAGGCGGTGGCGGGGGAGAATGTGGTCCTCAAGAGCGAGGGGACGCAGGAGTACTCCTACCTGTACGTGGCGGATGCGGTGGCGGGCCTGCTCTGGGTGCTGACGCGTGGCGAGGCGGGCATGGCCTACAACGTGGCCGACCCCTCGGGCGACGTGCGCCTGCGCGACCTGGCCGGGATGATCGCGCGCGCCGGCGGCGGGGACGTGGTCTTTGAGCTGCCCGACGAGGTCGAGCGTGCGGGGTATTCCACCGCGACGAAGGCCCTTCTCGACGGGTCGCGCCTGCGTGAGCTGGGCTGGAAGGCGATGTACGACTTCCCCACGGGGATTGCCCATACGGTCGAGCTGCTGCGCGCGCTGTAGATACTATGGTTGCGCCCATCCAAACGATTGCTGGCTGCGTATCGTCTGGATGGGCGTTGGCGGGAGCTGAACCAGACGAATCCTTGCCACGTATCGTCTGGACGAGCGCATTGAGAGCCGAACCAGACGATATTTGGCCCATAATCGTCTGGATGGGCGGATGGACGCAGCTAACCCAGCTTTCCGTCTCGGCGTGCCGGCCCGCGGGGGATGCCGTACGCACTCAGTAGCCGCGAGAACTTAGCCACCTCCTCTACCTCGGCAAACGAGAATCGCACGACCTTGAGCCCCGCCGCTCCCAGCCGCGACTCTCGCCGTCGTTCGTCCGACATGACGCGCGCGACGCTCCGTCCGCCGGTCATGGTGGGGTCATAGTACTTCTCAAGGCCGTCGAGCTCTCCTGCTACACGCGACCCATCCGCCAGCTCCCAAAGAAAGTCCGCGTAGTACATCTCGCCTCCTTCGATGACGTTGGGTATTGCCACCTGCAGCTTTGGCAGCGCGAAGCCCTGCTCGATCATGACAGCCCGCGCCACAGACTCGCCTCCGTTTGCGGCCAAAGGGTCCGCCCACGCCGCGGCGTCCAGCGCGCTCTCCCAGCCAGGCACATCCGTGCGCGACTTGATATAGGCAATCAGCTCCGCCCGCTTCATCCCGCCCACGCGCAAGGCGGAGTCCGCGATGGCCAGCCCGCGGCGGAAGTCCAGGTCAATTAGGCAGTCCAGCGCAGTCCTCTTGAGAGGGGTCACGCGCACGCCATCTGCCAGCACAAACTCTTCGTCGCCAATAACATGGCGCGTAATCTTGTGGGTGCTTTTGGTCCGACAGTCTGGACCAACCGCAAGGTGAAGCGGTTTAAGGTTGCGGTATGACATTTCCAGCCCGTGCATGATAGCTGCGGTGAAAAGCGAAAATGTCCAGCTTGGATAGCGTTTTGAAAGAGTTCGCACAACGCGGCGGTACTGCTCGAGTGGCTTGAGGTTGTTCCACTGCTCAGTCACGGCAAACATTCCGCGCCAAGGCGATACGAGCTCGCCCGTGCTTACGAGGCGACCTAGCTTTCGGTGGAGACTCCCGTCTGGGCATGTGATGCAGAGCCTTTTGGCATCTGCCGTGGCTGCTAGATCCGTGATGATGGTGCTTGTTGATGTGCGCATGACAACCTCCTTTAGGCGATGGCGCCCCATTGTGCGCGTGTGTGCTAGCAGGAAACTTGTGGATTCCTGCACCTTGGCTAGCAGGTAGCTGACTTAAGAGATGCCTCAAGCAGGTTGGGAGGGGCGTGCTTGGTCATATGGGGCTTCGTTTGGTGGATGAGTGCGAAAAAGGCGTTGATGGTATCTCCATAAGTGAGTGTGTGGTTTGACCGTTTGGCGTGTTGGTGTGACCGTTCGGACGGGTATGGAGTTGGCTCGGACGATACGTGGGCTCCTATCGTCTGGATGGGCGTGAACCGAGTCGGACCAGTCGGTACAGGTTTGAATATCGTCTGGATGGGCGCATGGGGAGTCGACCTGGACGATGGCTGCCCCAAAATCGTCTGGATGGGCGCGTGGGGAGCCTGACCGGACGATGGCGGCCCCAAAATCGTCTGGATGGGTGCACACCGGCGCACGCCAGCCCACACCATAACGTGTGCATCGTCCGTGCATTGGCCACTAACCCTTGAAAATGCCACCACCCCTCGCGTATCATCGATATGTTTCAGCCAAGACGCAAAGGAGATACCTATGTCAGGACACTCTAAGTGGGCCACCACAAAGCATAAGAAGGCAGCCATCGACGCAAAGCGTTCCTCGCTCTTCTCCAAGCTTTCGCGCAACATCACCGTTGCCGCCAAGCTCGGCGGAGACCCCAACCCGGACAACAACGCAACGCTTGCCGCCGCCGTGCAGCGCGCCCGCATGGTGTCCATGCCCAACGCCAAGATCAAGGCAGCCATCGACAAGGCCTTCGGCTCCGGCGCTGACGCCGCGGTCTATTCCGAGATCACCTACGAGGGCTACGGCCCCGCGGGCGTCGCGGTCTACGTCGAGTGCCTGACCGACAACAAGAACCGCACCGCCGCAGACGTCCGCTCCGCCTTCACCCACGCGGGTGGCAACCTGGGCACCAGCGGTTCGGTCGCCTTCCAGTTCGAGCGCAAGGGCACCATCGCGGTGGATAAGGTCATCAAGTCCGACGACAAGAAGGTCGCCGACCGCGAGAACGCAGTGGACGAGGACGAGTTCATGCTCGCCGTGGCCGAGGCCGGCGGCGACGACTACGAGGACGCCGGCGACGAGTGGATCGTCTGGACCGCCTACGACAACATGCAGGACGTCCACAAGGCGCTCGAGGAGCAGGGCATCGAGGTCAAGGGTTCCGAGCTCACGCGCGTCCCGACCACCCCGACCGAGCTCGGCCTGGCCGACGCCAAGAAGGTCCAGCGCCTGGTCGACCGCCTGGAGGAGCTGGAGGACGTCCAAAACGTCTATACCACCATGTCAGTCTCCGACGAGGTTGCCGAGCAACTCGACGAGGACTAAGCACCACCGCACGACCGAACGGCGCGCCCACCCAGGCGCGCCGCATCACTACCTAAGAGGGAGGCGCCCCCGTGACGCTGTTCGAACTGTTGGCCTTGCTGCGCAAGCACCTTGCGATAGTCGTGGCCCTGCCGCTGGCCACCGCCGCCATCGTGGCCCTTGGAAGCATCTTCCTGCCCAACGAGTACACCGCCACCACGACGATGTACGTGCTTTCCAAGACGGGGGAGGAGGCGCAGGGCACCATCACCCAGTCCGACCTTTCTGTGGGCCAGATGCTCACCAACGACGTGTCGACCATCCTGCGCTCTTCGCGCGTCCGCGCTGACGTTGCCGAACAGTTTGGCATGGATAACCTGAGTGACTTTACCCTCTCGGTTACCAGCTCCACCACCACGCGCGTCATCACGCTCGCAGTGACGGGGAAAGATCCAGCTGAGACTGCCGCGGTCGCAAACGCGCTGGTAGAGGCCACGTCGCGCATTGCGTCCGAGGTCATGCAGATCGAGTCGGTCAACGTCATCGACGCGGCCAAGGTGCCCACCAGCCCCTCCGGCCCGCGCCGCCCTCTCTACACCCTCGTCGGCTTCATGGCCGGCCTCTTTGCCGCGGTGGCCATCGTGGTCATCCGCGACATGCTCGACACGCGTGTCCGCAGCGGCAGCGACGTCGAGGAACTCATCGATGTGCCCGTCGTGGGCCACTTCCCCGCACTCGAGAGGAGCTAGGCCATGGCGCTTCCTTCACTTTTGACAAAGGGCAGTGGGAAGAGCGACGACCTCAGCAGCGTTGTCAACTCCGCAAAGACCCTGCTTGCCAATATCCGCTTTATGAGTGTCGACGATCCCGTGCGTACGGTCGCCATCACCTCGGCCGTGCCCAACGAGGGCAAGACCTTCGTAACGGCCAACCTTGCCAGCGCCATTGCCACGTCCGGCAAGACGGTCTTGCTTGTTGAGACCGATATGCGTCGCCGCTCCATGGCGCACGCGCTCAATGTTCACGCGCAACATGGCTTGTACTCCGTTGTCTCCGGAGAGGTGGGCCTGACGACAGCCGCCATTTCCACCACCACACCCAACCTGTACTTCCTGGATGCGGAGCCGCATATTCCCAATCCGTCTGACCTGCTCAACTCAAACCGCTTCGCGCGCCTGATCGAGGTAGCAAGAAAGACCTTTGACTACGTGGTCTTTGACACGCCGCCCGTGGGCACCTTTGTCGACGCGGCCGTCCTGGGCACCAAGGTGGACGCGGTCTTTATGGTGGTGCGCGAGAACTTCACCAAGAAGGCTGAGGTCGTGGCAGCTGCCGAGCAGCTCAAGAAGTCGGGCTGCAACCTGGCTGGCATCGTCATGAACTACTGCGAGCGCCGCAGCTCCGAGTACTACTACGAGTACTACTACTCCAAGAGCGGCCATCGCGACGAGAACGCACCCACCATCGAGGCGGGGCAGGCCGCGTCGCGCCAGGCGGTTCCGCAGCGTCCAGAGCGTCCGAGCTCGTCGGCTGGCTCTTCCACGCAGGGCACTGGCTCCAGCACGCCGCTCCCGCAGCGTCCGCCTCGTCGTTCGCATCAGGTTGCGGCGGCCTCGCCCTCTGACACGGACATGTTCGTAGCCCTCTCTAGCGCAAACGCTGGAAGCACCGGAAGTACGCCCGCCCCGGACGTTGCCACGCGCTCATCGCAACGCGCCGCCGTGAGCTATAACATCCCGCGCGTCTATGACGAGGACCTGTAAGGCCAGGTAGACGCATGAGGGATCTGCACTGCCATATCCTGCCGGGAGTCGATGACGGCTCGCCCGATCTGGATACATCTCTTCGCATGCTCGAAGCCGCCAAGGCCGCGGGCATCACGTCCATCACTTGTACGCCGCACTGTCGCAAGCCCTACTTTAATGGCGAGGACGACTTTAAGCGCATGTGGGAGGCGTTCTACGACCTGGAGGATGCCGCTGACGGCTTTCCGCTGCAGATGGGCTTTGAGGTCAACTACCGCAAGCTTATGGAGCTGGGCATTGAGTGGGCCGAGGTCCTGCACTTTGACAACTCCAACGAGTTTTTGCTGGAGCTCTCCGTGGGGTCGCGCTCCTCTCGCTACGACGACTACGAGCGGACCATCTTCGAGCTGCAAGGTATGGGCTACGAGGTGATCATCGCTCACCCGGAGCGCTACACGGCCATCCAGAAGGACATCGGGCTGGCCGAGGAGCTCGTGCGTATGGGCTGCAAGCTGCAGTGCTCTACCGACTTCATCGCGGGCGGACGCCTTGGTGCCGAGCGGCGTCCAGCCATCAAGATGCTCAAGGAAGGGCTGGTCAGCTACTTTGCGAGCGACGCCCACAACGTGAAGCACTACGAGTACTTTGAGCGCGCAAACCGCAAGTTCGGTCACCTGCTGATTGGGTAAGGGGCACTGGCGTCCGAATGGGCACAGACTGCGCCGGTTCGGACGTTGCCTGGCCATTTTTGGTCCGAATGGGCGCAATTCTTTCTGGTTTGAATCTACACGAGTGCGAGAACCTGCGGCAGCGAGGACTCGTCAAACGTTTTCAGCTGATAGGTCTTCTCGAGATTAAGCCAGAACTCTGGTGTTGTGCCAAGAGCCTTGCTTAGGAGCCACGCCATCTCGGTACTAATAGCTCGCCTGCCATGCACTATGTCAGAGATTGCTGACTGCGGCTTGTGAATTGCCTGGGCAAGGCGGTATTGGGAGATGCCTAGGGGAATGAGGAACTCCTCTAGCAAGATTTCGCCGGGGGTGGATATAAAGCTGTTAGTGGTAGTCACAGAACTCAACTCCCTTCGCGCCTTCCATTGTCCAAACAAAACATATGCGCCACTGCTCGTTAACTCGGATGCTGTACTGTTCCGCACGATCGTGCTGAAGCTTTTCCAAATGATTGCTCGGTGGAATCCTTAGATCTCGTAAGTCATGGGCGGCGTCGAGCATCTGAAGCTTGCGGTAGAGGATGCGCCTAAGCTGAGGTGGAACGCGTCGAGGTGGGTTTAAGTCCGGATCATCCCAGAACAGCTCTAAATCTCGATCCTTGAACTCCATTACCCTCCTTACTTCTGTTCGACAGAAGTATACCTTGTTATCACATTAGATTCAAGCGAAGAGAGGCTCGTTTGTGAGGGCGGGTCAGTTCTTATGTGATGTGGTGGGTGCAGGAAGGAAACCTTACTGCCTGCATTACAATGAACTGTTGAGTCCTTTCAGACGGGATTTGGCTGTCGAAACGTCCAGATGGGCGCAAGAGCACCACAGCAACGAACGAGGAGCACCACCTATGGCAAGCCATATGAGAAGCGATGACACTCCCACCACCGACCGCGTGGCGGCGCAAGGAGACGAGCTTGGTCGCCATGCGACAAATCAGGTCATCGACGAAGGCGTGCACATTGAGGCGCAGGATGTCCGCTCGTCTCGTAAGTACTTTTATACCCCCGACAAAGGTAAGGCCGCGCGCACCAGGCACAGCCATCACCACACCAACCGAGGATCGCGCAGCAGGGGCCGTGGCTGCCTCAAGTTTTTCCTCGTCTTTATGGGCGTCGTCCTTGCGATGGGTCTAGCCGTGGGAGGTGCGGGCTACGTATATGGCAAGCAACTGTATGCGTCGGCTAAGGTCGTGAGGGGTCTGGCCAACGACGCGCTTGCCCAGGGCGACGTCCTCAAGGACGCCATCACAGCGGGCGACTATGCCAAGGCTCAGGAGGCGTCCGAGCAGATGGCCTCCATTGCGGAGCAGATGAAGCAGGAGACTGATGGCGACCTCTGGAAGCTGGCCTCGCGCGTGCCCGTGTACGGTGGGGATGTGGCAAAGGTCCGCACCTTGGCAACCGTCTTTGAAGATTTATCCCGCAACGCTCTCATTCCGTTGACGACGGACCTGACGGGCATGGACATCTCGGCCATCATCGGCACGGAGGGCAGGATTGACGTCAACTCGCTGGTTGGCCTGGTAGATGCCCTTGGCAACGTGTCTGACGTCATCAGCCGCAATGCCGAGGCGGTGGACTCCCTGGGAGAGGCAAAGCTCGACCAGATCAACGATCCTCTGCAAAAGGTCCGCACCCTGCTGGTGGACCTTGACACCATGACGCAAGGCGCCCTCAAGGTGGCTCCGGTCCTGCCGCAGATGCTGGGAGCCGATGGCCAGACCAGATACTACTTGGTCGTAGCTCAGAACAATGCAGAGGTCCGTGCAACCGGCGGCTTTCCTGGTGCATGGGGCCAGTGCCTAGTGACGGACGGTAAGTTGAGCATGGAGGACATGTTTAAGTTTGCTAGCTACCGCCCCAACGAGTCGCGACGTCCTCCCATTACAGATGATGAGATTGCCATCTTTGGTGCAAACTTCACTCACAGTCCTGGCAACTGCAATTTGACGCCTGACTGGTCTCGCGCTGGCCAGATGTTTGCGTGGTACTGGGAAGACATGTACGGCTTGGGATACGAGTTTGATGGCGTCATTGGTATCGATCCGGTGTTCCTGCAGATTGTCCTTAAGTACGTGGGTGGCATAACCGCGAGTAACGGTTGGGAGATCAATGGTGACAATGCGGCAGAGTTGTTGATGAATGAAATATATCTAACTGGATTAAACAATAATGCTCAGGATGCGATTTTTCAGGAAGTTGCTCACCTTGTCTTTGACAAGTTTACGAGCAACATCGGAACTATCGGAATCACCAACATTTCTCAGCTGTTGCAGGAGGCAAGCTCTTCGCATCGCTTTGTGGTTTGGATGAGGGACGAGGCTGCCCAAAACATCATGCGAGAGCTGGGGATTACAGGAGAGCTGGGCTACGACCCAGAAGAGCCAATCCTTGGCGTATACGTTAATGATGATACTTGGGCAAAGATGTGTTGGTATATGGATTTGCACACGCAGATAGGGGAGAGTACGATTAACGCAGATGGTAGCAGAACATACCAAGTTACGACTACTATTGCTAATAACATGACAGAGAGTGAACTCGCTAACGCGTCAAAATACATCTATGGTATGGAGTTGGGCCATGGTAGTCCAACACGTCGTAATTTAGGCGACCTGTCTAGCAGCCTTCTTTTCTACGCTCCGGCTGGAGGTAGCATCAGCAATGTTCAGTACAGCGATAACTGTGCTATGGCTGACTACCATGAAGCTACGTATAACGGCTTGCAGGTTGTGTACGCTCACGTAAACACAAATTACGGGGAGACAACAACGGTTACGTATACGGTCACAACCTCTCCCAAAGCTCGAAACGATCTTCAAGTTCGTTTGACTCCCACTTGCCGCTCCTTCGAGTAAAACCAGTTGCCCAATGGGACATTTCAGGGCGAAGGCCGGTCCCGATCAGCTCAAAACCCAAGCTGATCGGGACCGGCCTTCGCCCTGAAATGTCCCATTGGGCAACCTTGGGGATGGTACTGTTCCTGCAGTTTGCTACCAATTAACTCACACATGTCCAGAAATCAAAGAGCAACTCTATGAAGAATGAGTGCAAACTATCAAAAAAGGCAGGTAGTAACCTTATAAGACACCTTCTGGCTGCTCATGCTCAGGAAAGTAGGGTAAACTGATAAGCCTAAGAAAAGGCAACGATGAATGTGGAGTCCGTCGCAAACTAGATCTACTCACGACAATGACCTCTTATCGTGAGTAGATACCGTGTTTGCTGTTTGCGACGAAAAAGCCACCCCAAGAGCTCTTTTCCTTGACTGAGCATTGGATAAAACCACGTGCTCAGTCAAAGCAGGAAGCTCCTTCCGAGCCTTCTTGGCGCAACATCCTCGGCCGTGCTTTGGCGACGCCACGTGCGGGTTAACGCATCACCGGGGAACGAATATCGTCCCGTTCGTGGCGATAGCCCTGCGGCTTCGCTACGGATTGTTGTCTGGAGAGCCCGTGACCAAGACGGAATGGTACGTCATACAGGTTCTGAGTGGCAAGGAACTCGAGGCGGCGCACACGATTGAGCGGGTCTGCTCAGAGGCAGAAAGCGACCTCGCTGCCACACCGTTGGTCGAAGAGTGCTTCTCCCCGCGCTACGCCACACGCATCAAGGTCCGCGGAGAGTGGCGTGACATAAGTCGGCCCCTCCTTCCCGGGTACGTCATCGCGGTGACGGCATGCCCGCAGGAGCTTGCGTCGGTGCTCCACTCCATCCCTCGGCTCACCAGGCTGCTCACGGTAGGCGACGACTTCGTTCCCCTGCGCTCCGAGGAAAAGGCGTGGATCGAGGAGGCGACAAGGAGGGGAGACCGCGTGGTGCCCATGAGCCTGGCGGTGGGCAAGGGCGATGCGCTCACCGTGACGGAGGGCCCGCTCAAGGGCAGGGAGGGCCTGGTCACCAGGGTGAACCGCCGCAAGTGCCAAGCGGTGGTGGAGCTCCGCGTGGGGCAGATGACGATACGGACGAAGGTTGGGCTGGCGATACTGCCAGGCTGACAGGCACGAACGATTCATTCACAAGACGGAGACGATACGAGGTGCTCGGCATGGAAGAGACCACAACGGTAGGGACTCAGCAGGCAGCAGTGGAGCAGGAGCAGCCCACGTTCCAGGTGAGCCCGGAGCGCCTTGCGCGCCGCAAGCTCGTGGACCGCGAGAACATGAAGGCGGTATACGAAGCGAAGCCCGCGCTCTACAAGGCCGTCAAGCGCGCAGCAGACGTCGCGCTCTCCGGCCTCGCGCTCGTGGCGCTGAGCCCAATCATGCTCGGCGCCGCTATCGCCATCATAATCGAAGACGGCCGCCCCGTGATTTACGCCGCGCCGCGCGAGGGGAAGGACGGCAAGCCCTTCAAGATGTACAAATTCCGCTCCATGTACCGTGACGCGGAGTCCAAGCTCCAAGAACTCCTCGCCCAGAACGAGCAGACCGGACCTGCCTTCAAAATCAAGGACGACCCTCGCATTACCAAGGTGGGCAACTTCATTCGCAAGACCTCAATCGACGAGCTCCCGCAGCTCGTGAACATCATCGCCGGCGATATGTCCATCGTCGGCCCCCGCGCCATCCAGAAGACCCAGGAGTACACCCCGCATGAGGCCCAGCGCATGGTGGTGCAGCCTGGTCTCTCCTGCTACTGGCAAATCTCGGGCCGCTCCAACGTCAGCTGGGAGGACTGGGTGGAGCTCGACCTGGACTACATCCAGGACATGTCCGTCTGGACCGACATAATGATTATCGCCAAGACCTTCGGCGTCGTCTTCAAGGGGACGGGAAGCTATTAAGAGGCCTCGTTGCCAGCCGTATTTCGCCAGGAGTTCACGCGATGCCTCACGCAAGTTCCTTGTGTGGGGTATCGTACTATTTGGAAGGAAACCACTTTGTCGCACTCCGAAGCCCTAGACGTAAGCATCATCGTTCCTGTCTATAATGTCAGCAAGTATCTCGATAAGTTCTTTGAATGCGTTCTCGAACAGACCTATCAGGGTTTTTCTTTGGTTATGGTCGATGACTGTGCAACTGACAATTCATATGAGCACGCTAAAGAATTGGGAGCTGCCCTCGGGAATCGCTTTGTGCTTCTACGGAATGAGAAGAATCTTGGCCTAAGCGGAACAAGGAATACTGGACTTGACTGGGTTAAGGCTCATCCCACTGAATACGTGACCTTCTTGGATCCAGATGATTGGTTTGAGCAAGATTACCTAAAGGATTTGCATGATGCAGCGATTGCATTTGACGCAGATTTGAGCATATCGGGCATTGTCCGTTATGAGGACGGTTCAAATCTCGTTCTTGCTACAGAAATGGTCGAATACTCCGATGAGCTGTACCCAGATTCGAGTTTGTGCGACGACTTAGCTTTTATCAATCCGTGTGCCTATGCCAAGCTGTACCGCTTTGAGAGCATAAAAGATCTGCGGTTCAGGAAGATCAAACGTTCAGAGGATACATGCTGGCTCTTCGAAGCGCTTCCCGACTTAAAAAGGGTGAAGTTTACAAACAATGCATTCTATCATTATCGGGTGCGTAGTGACTCTTTAACGGGCGAGCTGAGCGATGACAAATACGAGTCAATGCACGAACACTTCGCCAAGTTATTGCCCATATTCTCGAGTGGTAGGCACGCTCCCTATCGAGAAATGTTTGAGTGCCAAGTCTTTATCCGTAGCTCGGTAGGTGGCGTGACAAGACTTGCGTTCACAGATATGAGCAGGGCGTTTTCGCTTGCACGAGGAGAGCTGAAGTGGCTTGACACCTCAATGCCTGCGTGGCGTAAGAACAAGTATTTGAGCTTTGGCAAGTGGAAGAGCAGGACAAAGAAGCAGCTAGCGCTTAAGCTTAGCGCGCAGCTCTACAAGTGTAACGCTTTCGTGTTGTTCATTTTTGTATATTACCTCGTCTCGAACATTTTGAAGAAGGAAGTTCGAGCATGAGCGAGCCAATCGATGTAGTAATAGCTTGGGTTGACGGTTCAGATCCTGAATGGCTAGCGGAGAAGAGAAAGTATGACCCAAAAACTCCGCTTCCCGGGAATGCAGGACATCACTTCCGCGACTGGGGTACGCTTAGGTATCTATTTCGTGGGATAGAAACGTACATGCCCTGGGTCAGGACAGTGCACTTTGTCACGTGGGGCCACTTACCTGCGTGGCTGGACGTTTCATGTCCGCGACTTCACCTTGTTCGTCACGAGGACTATATCCCAGCCGAATATCTCCCTACATTCAGCTCCCACGTGATTGAACTCAACTTTCACCGCATCGAGGGCCTTGCTGAACGTTTTGTCTACTATAACGATGATCAGTTTGTGATACGTCCGACCACGGAGAATGAATTCTTTGATGGTGTGCTTCCCCGCGACGTCGCTGCGCTCAATGTGCACTGTTACGCGCTATCTCGTCCCGTGGATCTTATCCAGATTCGAGACGTCGGTGTGGTTAACGAGCACTTTAGATTCCGCGCATCATTGCGTGCGAATTGGTGCAAGTGGCTGAGACTGTCGTCGGGCACTGTGTTATTGAGAACACTTCTGCTGCTTGGATGCCCGAGGTTCGCAGGATTTTACCAGACGCACTGTGCCCAGCCGTTGCTCAAATCAACCTACAAAGAAGTCTGGGCAGCCGAGCCCGAGGTGCTCGAATCAACGTGCAGAAACAGATTTCGCGGTCCTCTTGACGTCAACCAGTGGGTCATGAGGGAGTGGCAAATGGCAAGTGGGCGATTTACCCCTAGGCCTGCTTCTTTCTCGAGAGCCTTCTACCTCGAAAAGAACCATCCTGTAGAGGGTGTGCGGGCCGTAGTACGCGAGCTAGCGCGTCCTAAACATAGCCTCATCTGTGTGAACGACGCTGCAATGACGGACTCAGAATTCGACGAGTGCCGCCAGCTGGTGGTTGGAGCCTTCGAGCAGCTGTTGCCAGCGAAATCGTCATTCGAACTGGAGGGGGTCTAGTAGTGGTGAAGGTCCTTTGCGTGATTATGACCAAGTTCTTCGAGGGCGGAGGCTTGTCGACGGTCATGCTCAATTATTACCGCGAACTTTGGCAATGGCCAGTTTACGCTGACCGCCTACAAATCGACTTTCTGTCGCATGGTGATATCAAGGATGAACTGCGCGCCGAGATTGAGGCACACGGCTGCCATTTTTTCAGTATGCCGGGACGGAAGAGTAACCCAATAGGGCACTATCGCACCTTTGATACGGTTTTACGCAATGGCAACTATGATGTGTTGCACTACAACTGCAACTCCGGCTTGGACGGATTGGAGCTTGCCATCGCAAAGAAGTACGTTAATAACAGGATTTGTCACATTCATAACAGCTCTCCCAGGTATCCGTTAGGTCACCGAATACTCGTCGGCACGCTCAGACGCTCGTACACCAAGGCTGTTGCCGTATCGGAGGAGTCAGGACGCTGGCTCTACGGCGATGGCGCAGATTTTGAAGTGCTCAACAACGCTATCGATGTACACAAGTTCTCTTACGACGCTACGGTGCGCGAAAGAAAGCGAGCCGAACTCGGAGTGGGCGACAATACATTCGTTGTAGGCAGCATAGGTCGTATGAAAAAGGGAGACCAGAAGAACACGGGCTTCCTTATCAGGGTGTTCGCGCTTGCCCACAAGAGAATGCCAGACTCGCGTTTGGTTATCGTTGGGGACGGCGATCTAAGGCCTCGCTGGGAGCACATGGCAAGCGAGCTAAGCGTCGCCGATGCAATCGACTTCCTCGGTTTTCGGACCGACGTTGCTGAGTGGATGCAGGCGTTCGATGTTTTCTGCTTTCCCTCGCGATGGGAAGGACTGCCCTTGGCTGCTGTTGAAGCACAAGCGGCTGGACTACCTGTCTTGGCGTCTGAAACAATACCGCACGAAATAGGCATCACGCCTCTCGTGAGTTTTTTGCCTATCGGCGAAGAAGATGAGAGGGCCTGGGCCGACGAAATTCTCCTAAGAGCTAAAGAGCCTCTTCCTAAAAGGGGCGATCCTGACATAGCCCAGAATCTGTCAGTCTCTGGTTACGATATTCGTCACGAAGTTGAGAAATTGGTCGCACTCTATGGGTTGACACAAGACGTGGTGACTGTGCGATGAGCACTTGCATCGGTAATTCACTCCATAGGCTCAGCTTCATCGTGCGCCTAGACGAAAGCAATTCGTGCGCTCTTTTCCTTGCGTTGGTTGGAGACGCACATGAGTAGGCATTCGAAATCGCGACTAATCGACTTGCAAGTGAACGAAGCACTATACCTTATTGGCTTCGCGGGCATCATGCTTAGACAACTTATAGTAAAGGTAAACTCGGTCACAATCTTTGATATCCCTAGGTCATCTATTGCGAGCTCATTGGTGGCCCTTTCGACGGTCGCCCTGATTGTGAAATGTCTTACGCAGCGCTATAGTGCTCGACAGTTCGTTGTGGTAGCTGTGCTTTGCGCAATGGGCGCGTTTGTAACCATAGATTCCGGCAGTAGCACGTACTCGGCTCTGTTACTCTTCGTAGTTGCTGGTCTAGATGTAAAGCTCGAGAACCTTGCACGAGTATCACTTGTGATTAACGTAGTGTTTCTGACGATGGTCCTCCTCGCATACTGGTCGGGGGCTTTGGCTCCAGTCTATATGGTGAGGAACGGGGTGCTAATGGCCCGCAACTCTTTAGGGTTCACACAGCCAAACTATTTTGGCAGAACGGTCATTAATATCCTCATGTCGTGGGCAGTTCTACGACATCCGAAATTTGGTGTTGCGGGCGTCGCATTGTTTGTGGCGTCAAGCTATCTCATTATGACTACTGCCGACTCCTATACAAGCGTGGCAATTGTGATTTTTGCTGCAGCGCTGTTCCTCTTGCTTCCTTACGTTGCTCGCCTCGATAACGTAAAGCCCTTCCTTGTTGTCATGGTTGTTGTTGTTGCATTCGCAATAATAGCAAGCGTATACTTCCTCATACTATATTCTCCTTCAAACGCATTGCATAAGACGATCAACAGCCTCATGCATGGAAGACCAGCGGGAGCACACGCCCGCTATGTCCAATATGGACTTACACTCTTCGGATCAAATGCTTCGAGGCGGGAGCTGTCGTTCATGGAGGATTTGGGATACGCCCTCTGGCCGGATAACGCCTATGCAAGGTTTCTCCTCACGTATGGTATTGTGCCTTCTGCGATACTGTTCGCTGCATACGTCGGAACAATGATAAGAAGCGCTCGTTCCAGGCATCTTGGTCTATGCGTTGTGGGGCTGATGATATTTTCAGTGCTAGGAATAACCGAGAGATGGGCGCTCGACTTTACTACTAATTACTTCATGATTGTTTTCACAGATCTGCTCTATGGGATTCCTTTGGAAATAAATGACGAAAGTATAAGAGAATTGTCGACGAATGCGGATACAAGCAATGAGACATCGATGTGTTAGATTTTTTACATAACGAGATGTGCTTGTTGGACGAGTACGTTGACTAATAGTGTTAATGTCAATATATGCATTCTGCCGCGTATGATGCATTTGTGACATGAGTTGGTTTGTTTATTTATAAGATTTGATGAAAGGTTAAAGAGCTATCTTTAAATCGACTATACTACCCACGTATTACCACATAGCTATTAAAGGATGGAACTGTCTGGAAGGTGGACTTACGCTTGTTGAAAAGATTCTTCGGATGCGCTTTTTAGATAGCTATTACTAACCTTTTGTGTGATATACATCTGTATTATATGTTGTGTCTGAAGTTAGTTTAATGGAAATGCTATTCGATTGAGTTCTCGGCTTATTACTTATTGTGAGTATGCAAGAGCGCAGGCTAATTATTAGATAGACGAAATCAAAGCGTGTTTGCTTATAGAGATGTTGGAGAACTATAGTGTCACAACCAATGCAAGTCGAGGGAGATATGGGCGGAAGCGATACGACTAAAGAGAAGCAGAGGGGGGTCTGGTACCTCGCAAAGAACGTTGGGCTTCTAACCGCGAGTAACTTCGCTTCAAAGATCCTCGTCTTCTTCCTCGTGCCACTATACACTTCAGTCCTCTCAACGGGTGAATATGGCACCTACGATTTATACAATACAACTGTATCACTGCTCATTCCTATCATGACGGCTAATATTGCAGATGCCGTGCTGAGATTTTCGCTTGATGATAATGCTGAACACCCGGCGGTACTACATGTGGGCTTACATTATGCTCTCTTGGGTGCCGCTGGCGTCTGCATAGGTACCGTTTCTCTTCTTATTCTTGGTCTGGGCAAGACATTGGCCCAGTGGTGGTTGATGTTTTTGCTGATGTACTTCATCCACTCTGTGCTCTCTGTGATATCTAATTTTGCGCGTGGCATTGACTGTGTTCGAGAAGTGGCTATAGGCGGTGTAATTTCATCGGTAACATTGGTCGGGCTCAATATCCTGTTCTTATTACCGTTGCATATGGGTCTTGCTGGATACTTTTTGGCAACTATATCAAGTATGACGGTACATTTAGTATATCTTTGTGTGGCGTTGCGGCTGTGGCGATATTTGCGCTTCGAGCGAATGGACGCAAACCTAGCCGCCTCAATGCGCGCCTACGGTATACCGCTTACGGCAAACAGCGTGGCATGGTGGGTAAATAGCGCATCTGATCGATATATAGTAACAGCTTTTTGTGGTGTTGCACAGAATGGTATTTACGCTGTTGCTGGAAAGATCCCGCAGATTCTAAACGTTATGCAAACCATCTTTACACAAGCATGGGTGCTTTCGGCAGTGAGAGATGTCGATTCACAGGACAAGGGAGGGTTCTTTCGAAAAACGTACAACGCTTACGGATGCTTTATGGTCCTCCTATGCTCGATGCTTATAGCGTTCGACAAAATAATAGCACGTCTATTGTACGCAAACGACTTTTATGAAGCATGGCGGTATGCACCGCCTCTTCTAGTAGCAATTATGTTTGGGGCACTCTCTGGCCATCTTGGTGGTGCATTTGCTGCGGCGAAGGACTCTCAGGCTTACGCACAGACGACTGTAGTAGGTGCTGTTGCAAACGTGATAGTAAACTTTGCCCTCGTTCCCGTACTGGGGGCTATGGGGGCTGCGATATCTACGTGTCTCTCGTACTGGATAGTCTGGTTTATGAGAAGACGTCTTGTTGTGAAATACGTGAATGTTTCATTTAACTTATCGAGGGACTATATCTCCTATCTCGTTCTAATAATACAGTGTTCAATACTCATACTTTTAGAGTCACCACCTATATTTATAAATGTCTTGGAATTATGCGCATTTTTGGTTCAGCTCGTCTTGTATAGGGAGGAACTTGGCATGTGGCGAGGGCTAGTTATCGGGGCATTTAGCGCAGTTAGAAAGAAGTCTGCTCTCAAGAAAGGGAGTGGCGATTGATGGGCACGTTATCTGCAGAGAGGCATTACCTCACTCTTGAAGAAACTCAACAAGCCCTTTTGGATTTGCTCAAGGCATTCGATGATATATGTGTTGCACATAATCTGAGATACAGTATTTGCTACGGAACACTACTAGGCGCTGTGCGGCACAAAGGATTCATTCCGTGGGACAACGATATTGACGTGGTAATGCCTCGTCCTGACTACGAACGCATGCTGATACATCCCGAATGGTTTGGAAACTTACTCGTTGGTTCACGGCAAACAACGGCAATCGAAGGCTATTTTCTACCTTTTGCAAAAGTCTATGATCCAAGGTGGTCTGTGCAAGAGGCTGTCTTTACTGGAAGATACGAGGAATACTTATGGCTTGACGTATTCCCATTTGATACTGTGTCAGATGATGATGCGGAAGTTGAAGCGTTTTTGAAGAAGCAAAGGCAATTGTATAAGCGAGGCAAGTGGTCTGTAGAGAATGTCGACGCTGTGACTCGATCCCCGGTCAAACGAATTATAAAGAATGTGTTGTTCCCTCTACATCGTGCCGTGTTTCCTTACGACAAGGTCTACGAAAGAATGGAGCAAAACGCCAAAAAGAATTTGTGGGGATCCGCGAATCGCGTTGGCCTTGTTGTTTGGGGTCCAATGCCAGCCGTTTGGCTCACACCAAGCGAGTTTAACAGGCTAGAGCGCATAGAGTTTGCAGGCTACCAATTTATGGCATTTCAGCAGCGTGACAAGTATCTGCGTGAATATTATGGTGACTACATGACACTCCCGCCAGAGAACAAACGTCTGGTGCATAACTACAAAATATGGTGCAATTGATGTGAATAATACGTGCTACGGAAGAATACCCTGAAGCGCCAGCGCAGAAATGCGAGCTTTGAAACTCGTTGGGTGGGATGACTTATGCCTCTATTAGTGAAGCTAAGAAAGCTTCGTGACGAAATCCAACAGTCTGCAGTTGGGATATCTGTTGGAATAACATCGACGTTGCGAGCGATAGAGCCGACCAAAATCGTTGTTACAAGTCATCACGGTACTGGGTATGGCTGCAATCCAAAGTATATAACCGAGGAATTGCTCAAGGCAGATGATACTAGGTTGGATATAGTATGGCTCCTTAAAGAGTACGATTCAACAATGCCGAGCTGTATCAGGCAGGTTAAATATGGATCACGTAATGCCATGAAAGAGTTGGCTACAGCTCGTGTATGGATAGATAACTGTCGTATTCGACGTCACGTGCGTAAACGCAAGGGTCAGTATTATATCCAAGCGTGGCATGGTGGCACACCCCTCAAGCTCATCGAGAAGGATGCCGAAGATAGCCTATCAAAGCTCTATTTATATGGCGCTAAGCGCGACGGCAGAGAAGCCGATTTGATGTACGCAAACAGTGACTTCATGTTCGACTTAATACGTAACAAGTTTTGGTATACGGGCGAAATAATACGGTGTGGACTACCACGCAACGCTCCTCTCTTTGTAGATGCTGCGCCGATAAAGGAACGGGTTTACGAGGCATTCAATATCGACCCAGAGTATCAGCTCTGCCTTTATGCACCAACTTTTAGGGATAGCCATAGCCTTGAGCCTTATGTATTTGATTATGCACGTTGCTGTCAGGCTCTCTCTGAGCGATTTGGTGGCAAGTTCGCTTTTGCAATGAGGCTTCATCCTAATGTTGCTTATCTGTGTAAACAGTACAGCGATGCGAACGTGATTGATGTTTCGAGCTATGGGGATGCACAGGAGCTCCTTGTTGCCGCGGATGTACTGATATCCGATTACTCGTCCATAACCGAAGACTACGCGCTTACAGGCAAGCCAGGCTATCTGTATGCCCCAGACTTTGAGGACTATATGCAAGAACGAAACATGTACTTCCCTCTAGAAAAATCAGCATTTCCCGTAGCTTATGATGAAGGGGCCCTCTTGAGGAACATTGCTAACGTCACGGCTGAGGAACTTGAGAAGAAGCGAACGGCATACTTTAAGATGATCGGCATGCAGGATGACGGTAAAGGTGCTGAGCGCATAGCAGGGATTGTGCTGGACGTAATAAAAGGCGCGAATTAGTGTTTTCGCTGTTGGGTATTCTGAAAGTAGAATCATGAGAAGAATAGATCTTAAAGAAGTTCAAGCGCTTGAACTCGAGGCGCTCATTCATTTTGACGAGTTGTGTTCCAAACACGACATCAACTACTCGATAATCGGGGGGACACTACTCGGCGCGGTGCGACACAAAGGTTTTATCCCGTGGGATGACGACGTCGACGTGTTTGTGAGCAGGCCAGATTATGACAAGCTGGCTAATCTGACGTACTTGGCAGATAAACCTCGGGTTAGTATGCCACACTACAGGTTTGTGGGTCCGGACCATGGTACTTTCTATCCATGGATCCGCATGGTGGATACGCGCACCCATACTGAACTCAAGTATCTTCATGACTCGTTCGGTACAAATGCACTCTTCATTGATATCTTTCCAGTTGACGGCATGCCCGCGGATAACAAGGTCAGGGAGAAGCACATCAAAAAGATTGCGAGGATGCGGGCTTTTCAACATTTGTACTTTTCAAAGCCTGGTACCGACAGGACGCCGCTCAAAACCATAGTCAAATGCGTTGCCGAACCCATAGTCAGGACGCTAATAAAGCCAGGAGCGGTCGTCAACATGATTGAGTCAGAGGCTAAGAAGTATCCTTACGAGTCCTCGTACTATGTCGGCGGTGCCGTAATTAGTGACTTTAAACAAGGATTCATGGAGAAGAGCGCCTTTGAGGATGCCGTGCTACTCGACTTCGAGGGACATCAGTTCAAGGCAATGAGTTGCTGGGATAAGTGGCTTACCGATAGGTTTGGTGACTATATGACTCCTGTCGAGGATTATGGCCGTCATCACATCGCTATATACCTAGATGACTAGCGGATGCCACCCATCCTCGTAAGGGGGGTGTCCCTATAGTTTTGTCAAGGGTTCAGGATGGAAGTTTTCAACAACATGGCTGACGGCGGGCTCCTCGTAGGGCACCCTGTCGCGCATGACCGCGAAGATGACACCGAGCCTCTTTCGGGCAACGGCCTTGAGCGCCTTGTTGTGCCTCATGCCCCTCGACCTGCACTCCTCGTAGTACCTGCCGAAGCGGTTCTTCGTCCCCACGAGCGAGTTGCAGCTGAATATGAGCAGGTTCTTGAGCTGCTTGTTGCCCGACCTAGCGGCGGACGCGGAGTCGATAGACGTGCCGGACTGGCTGTTGGAGGGGGCCAGTCCGCAGTAGCTGGCGAGGCGGTCGTCGCCGCCGAAGAGCGACACGTCCACCATGGTCACGAGCGCCGTGGCGGTCTTCGCGCCCACCCCGGGCACGGTGAGCAGGCACCGGTACGTCTCGTCGCCGGAGAGCCTGGATGCGATGTCGGCCTCGAGCGAGGCGCGCTCGGCGTCGGCCGCCAGAATCTCGGCGGCAAGGCTCCTGACCAGCGCGTCCTCGGCGTCGGGGTGCCAGCCGTCGCGTGCCGAGGCGACGGCGGCCTCCCAGAGCGCGTCGCGCGCGGCCTCCCTCGCGCCAAGCCTGCCGCAGAGGGAGCGGTAGCGCCTCTTGCCGGCGGCGGCGACGCCGGCCGCGCCGCCGAGCTCGGACATCGCGGAGAGCTGCCATGCGCTCGAGAGGTCGACGGCCGCCTCGAGGGCCGGGTCGGACTCCAGCAGCACCGCGTGGAGGCGGTTCCTGGCCATCGTCGCGCGCCTCGTGGCATAGGCGAGCTGGGAGCTCAGCAGCGAGACGGAGGCGCCCAGGTCGTCGGACTCCGCTATCGGCAGGACGACGCGACGCATGCCCAGGGCGGTCCTCGCTATTATCTCGGCGTCTATGCGGTCGGTCTTGGCCGTGCCGGGAAACATGTCGCGCGCCTGCTTCATGGCCTTGCCGGGCAGGTAGCCCACGTCGACGCCGGCGGCGCGGCAGCGGCGCACGACGAGCGAGCCGATGTTGTTCTTCTGGTCGACGACCACGAGGGCGCCCTCGCCGGCCTCCCCGAGCAGCGCGTCGATCTCGTCCTGGCGGTTGCGCAGCGGCCGGTCGATCGTGACCGTGCCCTCCGCGTCGACGCCGACGGCCCAGTGGAACGACTTTCCCACGTCGATCCCGAGGTAGAGCTCGTGCGGGCCGAAGCGGTCTTCCTTGCGGCTTGCCATGGTGGTAACCTCCTTGTAGGTCGGCTGGCCACCGTCTCCGCAGGGGCGACACCCACATTACTCGGCCGTCGCAGTTCCGGCTGCCCGGCAGGTCCCTATCAGTCGTTCCCGTGCGGACCACCATCCCCCGGCGGCAACACCCCCCGGGCCTTCGGAGAGGCAGGGGCGAAGGGCCGTCCGGGGGCGGTCGGCCAGCGGCCCCGGCGAGGGGCTAGCACCAAGGTTAGGAAATCAAGAGACAGAAGAATGTTGAAATCCCAAAGGCTCGGGGCGGTCCCTCAGGGCCTAAGAGAACTGTAATGGGGGAATTATGAACGTTGCAATCATACTCGCTGGGGGAACCGGAGAGCGCGTGGGAGCGAGGGTGCCCAAGCAGTATATCGAGGTGCAAGGAAAGCCAATCCTCGCCTATACGCTAGACAACTTTCAGGCGGATACACAGATAGACGCGATAGAAATAGTATGTGCTGATACATGGGCCGAACACGTCCGCGGCATCGTGGACAGATACGGCTATAGCAAGGTGTGCTGGCTGACTTCGGGTGGCACCACCTTCCAGGAATCTACCTGCAACGGTGTGCTCGCTCTACGTGACGAACTAGCGGATGATGATATCGCTGTGCTCTCTTTTGGCGTGTCGCCATTCACAACACCCGACATCATTGATGACGGTATTCGTGTGACGCTCGAGCATGGCAATGCAATCAGCGCCGAAGACTCTCCTTTATGCACATGTATCATAGATGATAAGTTTTCCACTACGCAAAACCTGATACGCGAGACCATCAAGGGTTTTTCAAATCCGTGGTGTTTCCGTTATGGCGAGCTGCGAGATGCATATGACGAGGCAATCGCACGAGACATGCTTGATGAACTGGAGCCCCATACCACTTCGCTCTATTTTGCGCTTGGAAAAAGACTGTGGTTCTCTAAAAGCAGTGGCCATAACTTCAAGATAACCCTCAAGGAAGATCTCGAGCGTTTTGAGGGGTTGCTCCTGCTTAAGCAGAAGCGGGAAGCAGAGGGCACGACCGTCGACTGGTAGGTATAACGTGTCTATAGGATCTAACATACGGCGGAGGAGGATGGAGCTCGGTATCTCCCAAAGGGAGCTGGCCGAGCTCCTCGGCTATAAGTCCCGTTCTGCCATTGCGAATATTGAAGCGGGGAAAAGCGAACTGCCTGCATCACGTTTGCTAGATGTCGCAAGGACACTCGACACATCTGCCGAATCATTGTTGACTGATCTCGTTCCCGTGGGCATTTCAACGGCGGACCTTCATGCGGATGAAGGTACGCGTAATGCTGTGATCGTTCTGGCCGGCGGTCGCTCAACGCGCAGCCTCCGGAGTACACCCAATCAGTTTGTTGCCGTCCTCGGAAGGCCGGTCATATCCTGGTGCCTTGACGTATATCAGCGTCACCCGATGATTGACGACATCGTAGTGGCCTGCTTGGATGGATGGGAAGATGTGATTAGTGCGTACGCCCGACAAAGTGGTGTATCCAAGCTCCGCGCTATCGTACCAGCGGGCGAAACCGGTGTCGAATCGATTAGGTGCGGTATCGTACGGCTTGAGTCTATGGGATATCATGGTCGCGACACAATCGTAGTACAGGAGTCTACACGGCCACTCGTTACTGCGGAGATGGTATCCAGAGTCCTGCTTGCATGTGCCAGTTCGGGAGCGGTAGCCACCTGTGCACCTATGGCTGACAGCGTACAGTTTGTTCGCGATGGGGCGGGCGGTTGGACGTACGTTGACCGAGACTCGTCAGTGGATCTTCAGTCACCAGATGCTCTCGCATTTGATGTTCTGCACTCTACCCTCGCTGAGGCGGAGGCGCTCGGTTCTCCCATGAGGGAGAACAGCATAACAATGATGCTCCACACGCTCGGGAGACATCTCAACTTTGTAGAGTGCAACACACCAAACATGAAGATTGTTCATCAAGATGACTTGGCGGTATTCGAGGCTCTCGCACGACGACGTGGCCTGTGACCATTATTAGTGACGTATGCGTCACCAGAATAGACGGGCCTGCGATGGTCGCACGAAGTCTTATGAATGGCATGCGTTGTGACAGACGATTGCCATAAAGTGCGACGGAGTACGTGAATCACAAATGCTTGGAGGCTACACATGATTACCTACAAGGAGTTCGAGATCATCAACACGTTGCTCAAGGCGAACGAAGCGCCGTCTGACGTTGCTGGGTTCGTCTACGACAATGTGCACTACTATGCGTTCAAGTCACGTGAAGAAGTGGCGTCACTGGCGGCAGACCTAGAGCGGCGTGGCTTCATCGAGGGCGGTAGCCCTACCGATATGGCTCTCGAAGAGATTGCTCCGCTGCGTGTGCGTAATGCCGTTATCCTTGCCGCTGGTGGCGCAGATGTCAACGCCAAATCGGTTTACAACATGCCTAAGGGCCTCTTTATGAAAGACGGGGAGACGCTCATTGAGCGTCAGATTCGTCAGCTCAGGGAAGCGGGCATCAATGACATTACGGTTGTTATTGGCTACAAGCAAGAGCTGTACTTTTTCCTCGTGGACAAGTGGGGCGTAGACCTTGAGATCAATACCGATTTAAGCAAAGGCAACGTGTGGTCGCTCTATGTTGCACGCAACCATATAGGTTCAACGTATGTCTGCAATTGCGATAACTACTTCGAAGAGAACCCCTTCTCTGCTTACGAGTTCAACTCCTTCCATGCGACCGTCGTCAAGGAGGATGCTCATAACGAGCTGCTCGTGCGTAAGAATTCGTCGGGGCGTATCTTGGAGATATTCAGCGGCGCAACCTCGGGAGAATGTGTTTACGGACATGCCTACCTCGATGCGGAACTGTCTCGACGTCTCTTGAGCTATATGGATGCCGAGCTAGATGACTTCCGCGCGAATGCACTCTTCTGGGAGGAGTTCGTGGCTCGGCACGCTGAAGATCTGGACATGTATGCGCGAGAGTATTCCGCTGACTTCGTCTTTGAGTTCGACTCCATTCAAGAGATTCAGAACATCGAGGGGTTGTTCCTCGGTAATGTGAGCGGTTGGATGAACGAGAAGATCTGCAGCGTACTCAACTGCACTGAGGACGAGATTTCGGACATCGTCGTTCTCGATAAGGGTCTCTCTAACATCTTGTTCACCTTCGTGGTGCGTGGTGAGCGCTATATCTTCCGGTATCCCGGTGACAGCACAGCGTTCTTTATCTACCGCAAGAATGAGGTCGTGGCAAACAAGCTTGCCGCGAAGGCGCATGCCGATGACACGTATATCTACATCGACGACCAAGGTGCGAAGATTTCCAAATTCCGTGAAAACTGTGTTGACCTGCACGGCATCTACTACGAAGACGTGGAACTTATGAAGCGTGTAGCTCGTAAAATCCGCGCTCTCCACGACGAGGGCTACGATATGCCTGATTGGGAGGAGTACGACTACAATCCCGTTTACCAAACCGAGCGTCTCTTTAGGGAAGCCTCAAAGATGAAGGGCGACCTGTTCAAAGTCTTCGAGAAGGAGTGGGCTGACATACGTCGTTTGCAGGCTTATGCCGATATGGATGGCGTCCGTCACACCATGTGCCATAACGACATCAACATCGACAACGTCCTGCTTACTCCCGATGGGACCCTCGATATCATCGACTATGAGTTCGCAGGCTACAATGATCCTGGCTATGACTTCGGTCGAGTCATAGCGGGCCTGGAGTACGATGCGGACGAGCCGAAGATTGATGATATCCTTGAAGCCTACTTCGGTCGGCCTGCGACCGAGCTCGAGCATCTTCATTGGATGGCATACACAGCCATCCACAATTGGTACTATGTGGGTTGGGCGCTCTATAAGGAGTCAATCAACGAGTTCACGCGCGACTGGATGCTGTTCTTCTTCAAGCAGACCAAGAAGCTCGTGGGTTGGTGTCTGCCGCGCTACGAGGCACTTTACGGTCCAGAGCCTGGCCCATGCCCCGAAGGGCTGTGGAGCAAGTGAATATGGCCATGATTCTAGCCGGGGGCGTTGGCACACGCATGGGAGCAGAAGTCCCCAAGCAGTTTATACGCGTGCTCGGCAAACCCATCATAATCTGGACGCTAGAGATTCTTGAACGCAATGAGCTCATCGACGCCGTTGAGGTTGTATTGGTGGGCGGCTGGGAAGATGAGCTCAAAGCCATCGTTAACGAGTATGGCTTGCGTAAGGTGAAGTGGGTCGCCGAGGGCGGCCCCACCTTCACGCTTTCCGTTTACAACGGGCTTAAATACCTCAAGGGCAAGCTCACATCCGAGGACATTGTGATGATACACATGAGCGTTGCTCCATTCGTGACCGACGACATCATTGAGGACGCAATCAGGGTGTGCAAGGAGAAGGGCAATTCAATCTCTGAGAACCCATGTCTGCTCTGTATGGGTTCGCACGACAACGATGAGTATTCAACGAAGAGTGTGTTGCGCGAGACCATTACGGGTCTTAATACGCCGCAGACCTTCCGATTTGGCGAACTGCTCAATGACTACGAGATAGCTGATGCTGGTGGATACCTCGAAGACCTCGAGCCACACACAACCTCATTGCTCTACCACCACGGAAAGCGGTTGTACTTCTCTAAGGGATCACAACTCAACGTGAAGATTACGAACAAGGACGACCTTGACCTGTTCGAGGCGTACTGTCTCATGCGACAGAGGCGAGGCGAGCCAGCGTGCTGATTTGGGTCGTCCGTCATGGCGAGACCGAGGCTAATGCTTCGGGGGTGCTCGAGGGGAGGACTGACGGCAGGCTGACCGCATCTGGCTTAGATATGGCGAGCGAGGTGGGCCGAGCGCTAGAAGGTGTCACCTTTGATGCGGCCTTCTCAAGCCCGCTGTCGAGGGCTGTCGAGACGGCGCAACGACTCCTCGACGCGAGTGGAAATGGTGGTTTGCCGATTCAAATCGATGACCGTCTGCTTGAGGTCGATATGGGCTCATGGGAGGGGGTTCATTTCCTCCCGGGCGAGCGTGAGGTCGATGCCGAGCAACTCAGGTTATTCTTTGAAGAACCTTTTGAGTTCCTGGGTTTTCCCGAAGGGGAGGATACGCGTACGGTATGTGCGAGAACGCAGAGTTTTCTACGTGAGCTTGCTTTGGCGTCATACGAAAAGGTGCTCATCACGATGCACGGATTTGCTTTGCGGGCAATGCTCAATCAGCTCTACGACGATCCTACCGACTTCTGGCAGAGCGGTGTGCCTCTTAACTGCACGGTAAGCATCGTTGAAGCAATAGATGGGCACCTCAAACTGGTTAACGCCGACAAAGTCCTCTACGACCAATTACGATGCGTCGATCGCTACTCAATCTACTGAGGGGGCAACATGTGCCATGCAGAGGAGGCGTTGGGCCCGACGCGCGGCGTTCACTTCATCGATGGTTCTGATGTGGATGCTGCTTTGGATGACGCAGGACGCACCTATCTTGTCGGTCATTTGGGTCACCCGCAACCGCAGCTCGGGCATGTCGGTTCGCTGCCGACTCCGATTGAGGTCGGCATGACAAGGTACAACCGTACCACAGCGGACGTACCCCACCTGCACGAGTGGAACACCGATATCGTTGTTGTAATAACCGGGACCTACGCTGTGCGGATTCTCTCTACGGGAGAAACGAAGGTGCTTTCTCCTGGCGGAACCTGCGTTATCGAGCCAGGTATTGCACATGTCTGTGTTGCTGAGGGTGGCACACAGGTACTCTTTATCAAGACTCCCGGTGGTAACGATAAAAAGGTTGTCGACCCCGACGGTGCCATACGTGAGTGGGTCGAAGACCAACTCCTGCGATGGGAGTCGTAGAGTGATATTGCGTTGCAAATCCTCTCTCGTTGAAGCTTGTCAAGTGACTCTTCCTGCTATATTCAATGAGGTTGGCTAACCTGTCGCTACTTTACCCGACTCACCTGGAGGCTCGATGTTCATTACCCGCCGACAGCTCCTGAGTGCAGCCGTGGGAAGTGCCGCCACAATGATTGAGGGATGCGCTATAAGCCCCTTGGCAGGGTTGGATGGTGGCAGGCATCCTGACAATCTACCATTGAAGGATGAGTCAGGTGTTTTGCGGCTCCGGTTTTTCGCTCCCATCACACGGGGCTATGGCAACGGTGACTGCATTCTTGTGGAGTATGAAGAAGGGGATGAAACAAAAAAGTACGGCTTGATTGATGCTGGTCGCAAAATCCAAACGCAGGAAGGCGCGTCGACTGCTGTCCTTGATTTTTTGAACGATCACAGAGTCGATTCACTTGAGTTCTTGCTCATCTCACATCAGCACTCCGACCACTACGGAGATGCGGCTGCGGTTCTGAGCAGTGTACCTGTTCGCAGGTTATATATGAAGCAATACGATCAGTTCTTCTCGGGAGAGGGGGCTCAGTGCGACTATGAAGCAATCCTCCGGGCTGCAATTATGGCCGGTGTGCAGATTGTGGGAATCGATCCTCGATCGGTAGACCCAGGTTTTTCGCTCCTGCAGGACGTTTGCCCATCTATGACAAACACACACAAGAAGTGGCTGGCTGAGCATCCTGAGGCGTTGTCGTTGTGCCAAGCGTTTGACGCGGACAATGTTGCGTTTACCTTGGGCAGTGCGAGTTTTCGACTGGTCAACTGGGAGTCATGGGATGAGAACGGTAATCCATGGGATATGGGGGATGAGGCTCAGCACGAAATAGTATCGAATGACAATCATAATTCCTTAGGGGTAATCGCACGCGTGGGAGGAACAACGGCATTGCTCACTGGAGACATGCTTACCGGTTTTGCAGGTGCACGCAAAGTGAGCAATGGAGAGCGTATCTCTCGCGAAGTTGGGGAGGTCGAGTTCTTCAAGCTTGGCCATCATGGGACTTTGGATGCAAACTCAATATCCTTCCTCAATGCTATCGCGCCTCAACATGCCCAGATAACCAATGACGCTTATGGTGCAACGCGGGAAACGCTTTCATGGCTGAGCGACCACGGGGTAGATTATGCCTTTACCACTTCGGATCCCGTGGCCACAGTAGTAACGCTTGATGCTGGCGGAGTGAGCATGGATGTGGAGAAGCGAGCCCGATTTGCTCGCGTGAATGCCGAAGCGGGTGCGGACATCATGTACGTACCTGCGGACGATGAAGCTGATTGGCTTTCTGTCTCATACCACGAAGTTGCTGTTGAGGCAACCTCGTGGGATGAGCTGGCAAATCTGATTGCCAATAATGCTTCGGCATGGGTAATTGACAAGGTTGGCACTCGGGTTGCTGCGGAGGCCTTGCAAATAAACGTCTCTGCTATAAAGGACACCCATGCCAGGTCGTGCATTACCGTCGCACTTGGGCAACGCATTACGCTTACGGCTTCGAACGAGGTGCACATAGTCCGTTCAACGGAGCTGCTGGGAGAGCCGTTATTCTTCGTAGAGGGGAATCTTATCTTAGAAGGTCCTATTGTGCTCGATGGTAACAGCAGTGAGTTGACAGGGTGTTCAGCCTCTCTCATCCAAGTAAACGGGGGGATTCTAGACCTTTCTGGTGTCATACTGCAAAACAACTGTAAAGCCTGTTCCAGTGGTCTGGAGAATGAAGCGGAGAGGGTTTGCTATGGAGGGGCCATTCTTGCGCTTGCAGGTGATGTCATCTTGCGCAACGGGACATGCGTGCGGAGTAATACCTGCTTACTTGATCGCGATGGCATCGTAGAAAGAAGAAACGTACAATGGCGAGTCGGTGGGGGCGGCATAGCCGTCGTTGGTGGCCGCCTAAACATCGATGTGGCCACGGTGGAAAGCAATGTGTGCTACGCACACATGTCTGTTTCAGACGATGATACACATAGTAACGCTGTTACGGCGGCAGTCCATGCGCTCGGAGGTGGTCTGTATTACGCCCACGGGGAGGACTGTGCTTGGAAAGGCCTTATATTGCGTGATAACAGCGTACATAATGAATCCTATCTTGCATCGCCATCCGAGCGCATAACGTATAAAGCCAGTGCTTATGGTGGAGGGTGCTGGGTGGAGCACTCGGTTGCATGTATGGAGAAGTCGGAGGTTTCTGTGAACCAATTGACCTTTACAGGCAATGCCGCCTGTAAAGGTGCTGGTATCTATGTCTTAATGTCGCGGCTTGACATTGTTTCATCGTCCATCTTGTCAAACAAAAGCTTGAGTGTTGGCGGCGGGGTCTATGCGAAACAATCAGAGGTGCAACTAGCGGACTGTTCAATCTCGGAGAACAATGCTCAGGATGCCGGTGGAGGCATAGTAGTCTTAAGTGTTTCCTCCGAGCTAAAGATAGCTAATTGCACCTTTGAAGATAACGTCAGTGCATCATCACGTGGCGGTGCGGTGTGGACGAACTGCCCCACCATAATTGAGGGCAGCACGTTCGTTCGGAATTCGTCTTCAATACGCGGAGGTGCAATCTATGCAAATGGCGGGCTGCGAATGGATGGAGGAGTGCAATTTGCAGAGAATGTGGCAAAGAAGGGTGCCGATTTGAGCGTGGGTACGGCATCGGCAAGCTTTTACGCTATTCGGATTGAGAGTGGCGTAGATTTCGAAGTGGGTAAGCATGCGACGACAGAACCTCTAGATGAGGGACCCGTGCTTACCGTTACGGTGCACTCTTGCAGGTCCGAGGCGAGGCGTGCAGTCATCGAGACGGTAGCCTCAAGCCTGACGGGTCTCGTCAGCGTTAGCGTAAACGGAAAGCCTTGTGTACGCAATCGCTTTGTTGTTTTCGAGAGTGGCACCTATGAAGTTGTAGCGACCGATTTGGCGGGGAGGCAGGCAACCGAGGTCGTCGAGGTTGTGATTTAGCTTGCGCCTGACGAAGCAGCGGGCATTCGTTTGAACTCAGTGTAGCCACAGCTCTCCGTTGGCAAGGCAACGCTGGAAGAGTATCCTTCTGAATCAAGTCAAAACAGGAGTCACAATTAAGATTGCAGTTGCCGGCATGGGCTGCGTGGGCCTTTCGCTGGCAGTGTTGCTCGCGCGGCATAGCAATGTCACGGCTGTCGATGTGCTGTCGCAGAAGGTCGAGCAAATCAACCGGGGGGGATCTCGCCAATTCGCGACATGTCTGGAGTAGTCTAGATTTCCCCATTTTCACAAACGGGATTTCCCCACTCTCACGTGGGGAAATCTCCACTCTCACGGAGGGCGCGGCATGCCCGTCGCCCCGCGAAGGTAGCCTCCGTAGCAAGGGTGTCCAAGCCTTTGTTTACGGAAGGACGTGGAAAGGATGGCTCTAGACATCCCGCAGATAGATGATATGCACAGGCTGTGGCCCGAGGGGCGGGACGTCTCCGAAATCGCCCGCATGACCAGCCACGACAGAAAGACGGTGAGGGAGTACCGGCAGATGGACGTCTTCTCGCCCGAGGCGCCCGTGCCGAGGGCGAAGGGGCCGTCGAAGCTCGACCCGTTCAAGGGGTGGATCGACCGCACACTCGAGGCAGACCTGCACGAGTGGCGCAAGCAGCGCCACATCGACACCAGGATCTGCGGGGAGATACGCGAGATGGGCTACGAAGGCAGGTACTCACTCGTGCGGTGCTACGTGAGGGAGAGGAAGAGGGCGATGCGCCAGGCGGCGGCCATCCAGTTTGCGTCGAAGTATTCGAATGTCGTCGTGCAGCTTGCCGTCTCGATGGTGCTCGCGCGGTTGCTCACGCCAGCCGAGTGCGGGACGATGGCGATCGTGTCGGTGTTCATGAGCTTCTTCTCGCTGCTGTCGGACATGGGGCTCAGTGCAGGGGTCGTGTAGCACAAGGAGCTAAGCGACGACGACGTGGCACGGCTTTTTCTGTTCTCCGTTGGCGCGGCTGGCGTGCTCGCCCTGCTGTTTGCGCTGCTATCGGTTCCGGTGAGCATAATCTATGGGGACGCGCTGCTACGTCCGATGTTCTTGGCTGGTTCCATTGGGGTGTTCTTCTCGACACTGAACTCGGTGCCCAACGGTGTGATGCTGCGCGAGAAACGCTTTGCCTCCATTGGCGTGAGGCTTATCGTGGTGAATACAGTGACGGGCGTCGGGGCGATTGCCTTGGCTTTTCTTGGGGCGGGCACCTTTGCGCTGGTTGCGCAGTCAGTGGCTTCGAGTGCTCTTGTGTTTGTGTGGAACCTCTCCGCGTCGGGCGTCCGCTTGCGTCGCGTACCAGTGCTTGGCCCACTGAGGGCGGTCCTCGGGTCCTCGGGCTTCCAGGCTGCGCATGGATTCGTGAACTACTTCAGCCGGAACATGGACAATCTTCTGGTCGGCCTTGCGTTTGGCAGCGCTATGCTCGGGCTCTACAACAAGGCGTATGGGCTCTCGACGTACCCCATCACCATGTTCACCTCCGTCGTTGCGTCGGTGTTGCATCCGTACCTGTCCGACTGGCGCGACGATCCTGGGAGGATCTACGAGCGCTTTGTCCGCCTTGCGCATGCGGTGTTTGCCGTGGGGATTCTGGTGAGCGCATGCTGCGTCGCGTGCGCGGACGAGCTCGTGGCCGTGATGTACGGCTCGCAGTGGGTGGGAGCGGCCCCGCTGTTCCGCGCGCTGTCGGTGAGCGTGATGTTCCAGATGGTGACCTCGCTGACGGGGTCGGTCTTCCAGAGCCTGGGGGACACGAGGAACATGTTCAGGTCGGCGGTGGTGAACACCGCGGTGACGCTGGTGGCCATCTGCGCGGGCGTGGCGTCCGGGAGCTTGCTGGTGCTTGCCGCGCTTGTTTCTGCCGCATACTGCGTGAATCCCGTGGCGACGTTTTGGTACCTGGGGAAGGCGTTCGGGAGGCCGGCGCGGGACTTCGCGTCCGAGTTCTCCGCGCAGCTGGGAGTGGCTGCCGCCATGCTCGCGGCGGGCATGTGCATACATGTAGGGCTTACGGCGTGCATGCCTGGAGGCGCGCTGGCTGTCCAGCTTGCTGCCAAGGTCGCCTGCTGCTTTGCCGCCTACGCCGTGCTGCTCGTCGTCACCGGCCAGTGGCGATACGTCTCGATGCTGGTAAAGCGGGCGCGATAGTGTGCGTTGGAGGATGTGGTGAGCGATAGCGGCACGCTGTCCGAGGAGTCGAGCTTCTACCTGAGCGTCGGGCACTCGATTTCAGCCGTGTGCATCCGCACGAGCATCGAGCGTCCCGAGGCGCTGGACAAGGGGTGCTTCGTGCTGTCCGGGATTGACGAGGTCGGCCTGCTGCAGTTGGTGGACCTGGCCGTGGAGATGGTGCGCTACGGCGATCTGGGCGTGCCCGTGTCTGACTACGTGGACGAGAACGTGAGCGACAAGGTCGTGAGGATCGTGCAGAGCCACGTCGGCGTGATGAACAAGATGGTGTGGAGGAAGGGGTAGAGAACCCTGCTGTCAATTGGGATAGCTTGGCCTGGTCCATCTTCATATTGCTTCTATCCCTAGGCAGCTAGGTGACGTTCCGCAAATGCCAGCAGCGCCATGAGGTGTAACTCCGCGAGCCCATTGCCCTCTCGGACGATCTGGTCATGGGTTTCAGTTGACTCTTCACGACTATTGAAGTGGATTCTTGATGGTATTACTCTCTTCTATGGTGGTAGAAACAGCATTCGTTTCTTGTGCGCTTGCACTGGGATAAGACTTCTTGTTCTGGTGAGCAACGAGTTGGTAAGCGAGTATTCTGACTTGGAAGGATTCACAACTGATGGAAAACACGATTCCCTCGGACTATGAATTGACGGATGAGGAGCGCGAAGATCTTCAGCAGAGTGTAGGTTTCGAAGAGATACCCATACGATTCAGGAATCAAGACTTTGATGTTCGAGGCTTAGTCCAGCGCATGAAGAGTGAAGATATTCTCATTCCGCGCATTGGCTTGCGTAACGAGTCCCTTGAAATGAACGCTTTCCAGAGAGGCTTCGTATGGAATAACCGGCAAATGGATTCTTTTGTAGAGTCATTACTGTTGGAGTATCCTACGCCAAGCATTTTTCTTGTACAACAGAACGATCGCCGTCTGATTGTGCTTGACGGACAACAGCGACTCGAAACGCTAAGAGTGTTCTATTCAGGTATACGCAAGGATAGAAAATACCGTCTTCATCTGCCAGGATCAAAGTTCGACGGTCTCTCTTATGACGAGCTCGACGATAAATACAGGCGCCTTCTGGATAATACATATATAACCACGACTATTATTACCCCCTCGCCAAGTAATCCCGAAAGGTCTTATGAAGCCATATATGATGTATTTGCTCGGCTAAACTCAGGTGGTGCACAGTTGACGGCACACGAGATTCGCCTTGCTCTCTACAATGGTGATTTGATGGATAGCATTGATCTGGTTAATACCACATGCGAAGCGTGGCGTACGCTGTACGGATCAAAGGAACCGAATAAGCGCTTCAGAGATCATGAACTGATTCTTAGAGTTATTGCCATGTACCTCGAAGGTGATGCATATAGAAAGCCACTCGCTACTTTCCTCAACTCCTTCTCGTCAAAGTATCGCAACGGAGGGCATTCGGCGGTCCAAGATGCACTATGTCGCTATAGACTTGCCGCTAAGCTGTTAGTGGAGAGTGGTCACCAGTTCCCGCTCTCTATTCCTGGCGGGAGGCAAATCAATACGGCAAAAGTGGATTCAGTCTTGGTTGGTCTCATGAGCGCATTGAGTCACGGGGATATTTCTGCAGCGTTTGTCAATAGCTGCCTAAGCAAACTCGAAGGCGACAATGCGTACCTAGAGGCGATTGGCCGCTCAACATCTGATGAGCAGCAGGTCGTGACACGAATTACTCTTGCCAAGAAGGTGTTTGCTGGTGAGTAACATCTACGGCAACTCTGTCTGGCCCCCAGCCGAAGTAGTCCGATCACGTGATGATCTCTGCGAGCTTAAGCAGCTAGTCGAATACAACCGCACTAAGCGCATAAATGAAGAGGGCAATGAATGGCTGGCTAAGCTATTAGTGGTGAAATGCAGTGGTCATATTGAGATTACCACCACGCAGTGTGTACTTGAGTTTCTGAGAAGGCATTCAAATTCGATACTGCACAACTATCTGCAGAAAGGTTATACCTCTTGGAAGTCGCCGCGACCACAATTCTTGAGTGAGATTATGGGCAAGTTGTCCGACCACATGAAGACAGATTTGACAGCATTCTTTGGTGAAGCGTGGCTTAGCATTACTAATTCCGAATGGCTTAAGCAGTTGGTTGAGTTACGCGGCAAAATCGCACATGGCAAAAGCGTGCAGCTGAGAGTTGAAAGCGCGTTGGACTACTACGACTTCACTATTCATCTTGGAGATTGGTATACTTCTTATTTTGCTCCAGATGGTGAGGCCGATCATTACGTAAACGCTTCCAGATAGCGGAATCGAGTTGTTAGGCATGTTGGTTTTGGCCAGTTTCTCAGTGCCTCGTTGAGAGTTCCCCATTCAAGTCGACATACGTGTTCTCGTTCGTTGTGACCTACGGGTTATGTCGTTACTAGTTCTGCGGTTACTCGAAAAGGCTGTACTATCGCTGTTTCCGACTACTCACTAACACACAAGATAGATGGTGCTGAACTGTCGCGCCGGCGACTGATTGACCGATCCAGCGCAAATGGAGCTCAATCGGACGTTTGGAGTCCGAGTTTCGACTGATCCAGCTCCATTCGCGCTCAACAAGACATTCCAGTCCCCGCTAACGACTCATTCAGCTCCATCCGCGCTCAGCAGGACGTTTGAACCCCCGTTTTCGACCGTTTGTGCTCCATCTGCGCCCGATGGGACATGCGGCGTCTCGTCTTGACTGTCTGACGTAGTCGAGACTCCCCCTTTTTCACAAACGAGATTGCCCCACTCTCACGTGGGGAAATCCCCGCTCTCTCGGAGGGCGCGGCATGCTCGTCGCCCCCGCGAAGGTAGCCTGCGTAGCAAGGGTGTCCAAGCCTTTGGTTACGGAAGGACGTGGAAAGGATGGCTCTAGGCATACCATAACCAGTGGATGTTCTTATTTGGAACATTCGCCTGACCGCTATGACGCCGTTTGATGTGCTAGGCATCCGTAGCCGAACGCCTCTTCTACCAGTGGATGTGCCAATGCGGAACATCATCACGTGCGTCGAGAGATGCTTCTGTTCCCGTTTCGCACAAGGCTTTGACGGGCGCGAGGCGGCGACGGTCAGGGCCCAGTCGCCCGTCGCCCGGTCGATGTCGACGTTGCGCGCCGCGCTCAGTTGAGGTCGCAGAAGGACCTGGCACCCGTCCGTCGAGCCGTCGTCGAGGAGGATGACGTCGAGGTTGTCGTAGTCCTGGACGAGTATACTGTCGACGCATTGCTGCAGGTAGCACTCCACGTTGTACACGGGCACCATGACGGACACGAGCTGGCGCTCGGGGAGTGCGCGCGTGTCAGGTTGTGGTTGCTGCACGTGCGTGTCGCCTCCCCTGGGTTGTCTGTGGTGCCGGCTGGGTCACTATCGTGCGGTATGCGGCGGCCGGGCCCCTCACGCGAATGTTAACATTACAGGGCCGCCTTCGGTCAACAACAGATGGAAGAGCGGGGTGGGTGGGCAGGGTCTCTCCCGCCCTGCTTTTCGCTTCTACTGCCTCCCAGCCTATCTGGGGGTTCCTCGGAGGGTTTTGGTCCGTTTGAGCTCGCGCTTCGCCACTCATTTCGGTTGTTGATGTTGTTGATGTCCCTTCCGGTCGACAACAGCTTGAGCCCGATGCGTCAGAACACGGTCGACTTGTCGTCACGAACGGCGTGCTTCTCACTTGTCAATAGCAAGTAAGCAAAAGGGCTAGAATCGCCCGGCGCTAACATCAGAGACTGTCCTTGTGATTGACCCAGCCTGACGCCGACACTGACAACCGATTTCTAGTCTCATTTTTCAGTCTCACAACGTAGAATAATGAGGCTAGAAACGAGGGAGAGGGCTGGTGCCGTGGCGCTACCAACGAATATCGAGACGTTGCTTTCTGGTCAAGTCGTCGAATGGGCCCGAATAGAATTCAAGGAGACTTGGGATCCGCAGGCATCTCTGAAGACCATCTGCGCGTTTGCGAATGATTTGGATAACTGGGGTGGTGGATACATCGTACTCGGAGTCGGCGAGTTCGAGAAACAAGGCGTGCACGAAGATGGCGATGAAGCATCCTTACCGCTTCCGGGTGGCAAGCGCCTTGTGGGAGTTCCTCCGAAGCGCGTTGACTCTTGGCTCAAAGACATGCTGAAAAAGTGCAAGCTTATCCAGCCTGCCTACATGCCCATCACTGAGGTATGTGACTATAGGGGGAAGACTTGCTCTGTGAACGATGACGCCGCAGGCTGTTCTTTTGCCAACACTTGTTCAGTTAATCGTTGAACGCCTCTTCAATTGCAGCGTTCAAGGCATGAACAATGTCTACTTCAAGCGCTGGCTGAGCATTCCATTTTTGCATGGTTGTGCAGAAATCAGCAAAAAGATAGCGAAGCTCCTGGCATCCGATGAGCAGTGCCGTGAGGCTTCGTCTACCGAGAGAGCCTGCGGCATCAATCGTTTGGGCTTCGAGACAATCTTCCGTGACATACGCGAGGCCGTTGTCGATTGCGGTTTGTATGTCAATCGCGGCATTGTCGCAGAGAACGCCCGCGTACTCGAAGGTGGGCACCCTTGTCGAGGGGGCAATATGCTGGATAGCGCCAACAAGATTTAAGATGCATAAGACGAGGTCTCTCCATTGCTGTTTGACTTGCTCGTCGTTTTGGAACAGGGCCGGTCGCCCATCAACTAGGGCGAATTTTCCTGGTGAAGTGAAGCAATCATTAAGGATTGCTTGGCACTCTTGTTCGAGTCTGCGCGCGGTGCTTTCGGTAATGCTGCATCTTGTAGAAACGTTGCTTAGCATTTCGACGGGCGGTTTAAGCAGTGCCAGGCAGACTGCTGCGGAATAGGACAGGAGATAGGTTTCGCCATCCTCTATGGCTGAATTGCGGCTGTACGGATTGCGCCTAAAAGGTAGCTCCTCATTCGCGATTGCTTCAATCGTAAACTCCAGCTTGTCGGGCACTCCAAACCTCCTGGCAGTTTCAATGCCGGGAAAAACTGTCAGCCCCCCGATACTTAGGCCGCTTAAGTAACACTCGAGCCTGTTGACCTGAGGCTGCATCGCTTCTGCCATTTGGTCTAAGAAGTCCTTACCCTCCTCTGCTCGGATTACTTTGGTACGCGGATCTTTGGCAATCAGTTTGAATCCTTGGCGAATCAGCCCAGCTCCAGCCGACTCTATGCCAGTTATTCTCCCCGTTGTGTCGCCAATCGTTACCATGTCGCCAACGAGGCGGCCACGCACACAGATGTACGCTGGTGTCTTGGTCAAGAAGGCTTTGCCTGCTGGGCCCGAAGCGTAGGCGCCAACGAGCGCGTCGGGTTCACCGAAAAAGAAAACACGTCTTACGGTACCATCCTCTGCTTCGATGGTTACGCAGGTATCTTGCTCAATGGCGCGATACTCACGGGTGTCCGTGTTTCCAGCATTCCGCGCGGCATATGCCGTGAGCGCGCATTCTGCTTCATCGCCTTCCCGGAAAGCTGCCCTGATTAGAAGTTGGTTGCTTCGCGTGAAGTTCCCTTCGGCGTATGCAACGTCAGCGCCAACCAGATTCGTTCTCTGCGTGTCAGTGCCCGCGATGTAATCTCGAACTACCTCGTCAAGCCCAAGCGAGCTTGTTATGCACCAGTTTGCAATAATCGTTGCAGTTGTTTCAGTCTTGTGTAGCTTGAAGGCCTTCATGGCAAGTCTGCCAGCAGTTGGTACATCGCCGATGCTCGCAAAGTAGCGCGCCAAGAACTCAGGTATACGAGTGTCAAACACGTCAGAATTCGCCAAGACTTCCACCAGGCGATCCAAGAGGACGCTGGTTTCCTCCACGCGACGACATATTGCGAGGAACTGCTTGACTGTCTCAAGGCTTTCCCTCGGCAAATACGGGCTGGCGATGTCGATTACTTCTTGACTGCGACCGTTTTCCACTAGGTATGGCACCCAAATCTCAGGTAGTGCCTGAAGTGGATTGACCGTGCCCTCGCGAAGCATCGCGAGGGCAGTTGCCATGTGTTTTTCGGAAGGCTCGGGTTCCGCATTTCTGAACAGGTCATATGCCAGGATGTGGAACTCGGCAGTTTGGTTGATTCTTGCCCCGAGCTCCTGAAACTCTTGGTAGGAATGGATGGTTGAAAGCTCTTTCACGTAGAAAGCGAACGGAGTGGGTGACGCCAAGAGCCAATCCTTATTTCTGAGGAATTCCTTAGCAAGTATTCCCTTACGTGACGCATCGAGAGTGAGAGCTTTCAGGGTGGCTTGCAAGTAGGCTGAAGTGTTCCGACGCTGTCCGGCACGCGCCATTACTATGAGGGCTTCCTCAAAAGTGTCTGCATGTGAAATCTCTAGGATGATTCGCAAGTTCTCAAAAGGCATCTGTAGGTGTTCAGGTGCGTTCTCTAGGATTCTTTCAAACCAATCTGCATCCGTTACGCTGTAGGCCATGACCAGTGAATCGGCAAGTTGCTGGAGCAGCATGTCGGGCATCCAGTCCCGCGATTCGCCAATAGCCTCTTTGACATGCGTGAATAGGGTTTCGCGGCCATAGAGTGCATCACTGACGATTGCTGAAACTGCGGAATGGAATCTAGCTATGGGATTCATTATGCCGTCGAGCTGGGAGAAAAGGCCCTCGGCCGCGATGCAAGCCCTATACGAGTAGGCCATTTCAGCGTTGAGTAGCGTAGCAAATGATTCAAAGTTGGGATTCGTTGGGGCGACAATCTCAATTCGCTCTTGAGGCACAGAGCTGTAGATGAATACACTCCTGAGTGCATCCTTAAGCTGCGTAGAATCAAATGTCGCAAGGTCAAGCGCCGTAAGGGCGAATTCGTAATGACCGGAACTTATGGCTAGTGCAACGATGGGGAAGATTAGCTGGTCTCGTTCGGAGAAGCTGCCAGGGAGTTGTGTGCAACGGCTGTCATCACGGCAGAGCGCAAGATAGGACTCAAGATACTTACCTGCCGGAGAGCCATTGCACTCTTCGATCAGGGCGGGAAGGTCAGACACGTCACGCGATCCGGACTCGAGGGATGAGATAACAGTCTGAAGCAGGGCCATTTGCGTATTGATGTTGGGGGATGACAGGTCCGAAATATGGCTCTCCATCTGATCCATCCTATGCATGATTTTTTCCTCTGTTATGAGGCCTCTGTTTATGCCTGGTTGGCAAGGAAAAGCTTCAGAGGTACCCGTTTTGCTTACTAGCATGTACATCTGATCGAAGAGGTTCTTGCCAAAGTCGCGTGCATGCCGGTCTGCGTCTTCGCCAACAAAGATGGCTACGGCGTCATCCTTGGTCTTGTCGCCAAGAATGCAATGAGCAAGAAGCTCCTCAATGAGATGAGGGTCGTTCATCTTGACAGGCAGGTTTACATTCGACTGAATTCCGCTGGACTTCATCTGGTACTCATCAATTAGCTCGGCGAGCTGTCTCTTTTCTCGTCGACGGGCGAAGTATGCATTGACCTGTTCTGAAGCATTCTCGAGCATCAAGGAGACAAACTGCTCGGCGATAATAGACCCAATCATTTGATGCCTTTCATGTGCTGGGTAGCTAGTTGGTTTGTACCCGTTAGTTGTTTGCTTTCGTCAGAGGCTGTGGTGCACTTTGGGAGTTCTGCCTTGCTTGGAACATGATGAATGGAGTTGAGGGCACAGTATCAATATCTTTTGTTCAGCATATCTGCCTGGAGACGAAATGAGGAATATCGAAAGTGACAATGCAAGTAACCAGGGACAATCACTACATTCCTCAAATGTACCTTAGAAGGTGGTCGAACAATGGCAACACAGTGCATTGCTACAGCACCATAGTGTCAAGTGCGCACCAACCGGTTTGGCGCTCTACGTCAATCAAGACAACGGCGTATTGGCGTGATTTCTATTCTCAGAGAATCGAGAACCGAATTGATGATTCCATCGAGGTGCTGTTTGGTGAGAAGTATGAGACGCCTGCTGTGTCAGCTTTCGAGAAGCTTAACGTCGATGCACCTTTGGGCAAAGAGGACCTTGTGACGCTGGTCAATTTCGCAATCCTCCAAATGGTTCGCGTTCCTGCCTGGTATGCCAAAGTATGCACGATGGCGCCTGGTATCTTTGAGCCAGTGATGAGCGCAACTGTGCGTTCCACCTTAGAGCGTTATCGTGCGAATGAGGAAAGTGCACTTGGGCCCAGGAATGCTGTTTGCGAGGCTGCGAAACCGAGCGTCTTTCCAGGGTTTGACGTCCAGGTCGATATTGATGAAGCTCGGAGCGAGATTGTCACTTCGATGTCCATCGACAGGGCCTACTACCTTGCATGCATCGGCAGAATCCTGGAGGGCGATGTTGGTAACGCAATGAGGGGATACGACTGGTCAGTCGTGAAGCTTCCATCCGGCGCTTCGGTTCCCACTTCTGACAACCCTTTTGTGAGGCTTGCACGCGCCAAAAACGGCGGACTGATGCTTGATGCTGGCGTTGGCGATTGTGGTGCGCTGCTTTTCATGCCACTTACGCCAAGATATCTCCTCATGACGCTGGTCGGGGGTGGTGTAAACCTCCAGGAGTGGGTCGATAATGGCGACACCGTCACGTTTCTTACTGAAGCGATAGTGCATAACGCCACTCGCTACATCTACGATAACCGCGAGAGAGATGATCTTGTCCAAATGCGTCCACCTAGGGATGATCGTGAGTACGGCACAAGAATGCGGGAGCTGATGGAAAACTGGGATAGCTACCAAACGGGTGAAGCGCGCCAATAGTTGCTTGGCGTCGGAGGTAAAGATCAACGTGGCGTTTCGGAATGTGCTGGTATCGATTCCGCTGGTTGCTGCCGTGGCAGCATTGTGGTTGAGACTGGTTCTGCTCGAGTATTATTCCCATGCCAAGCCATTGTATGCTGCTGGCGCTGTTGGCGAGATGTCGCTCGCTTGTGCGCCTTCGAGATTCTGCTGCCGTCAGGCTTCGGTGAAGCGTGTGCGGCAGTGGCTATGCGGGCGATGGCGTCGATGTGACCCTATTCTCCGTCCAGAGTATTATGACGCAGCTGAGGTTGCAGAACATGAGAAGGGACCTACAGCGGCTCTCAAACGCTGTGAAGGCGGAACTTGGGTCCGTCCTTGAAGACGGAAGCCCCGGTTCTTCGTCAGCCGTGACAGGCACAAGGCCAAGATGCTGCACTACGACGGTGACGCATGGCGCCTCTGTACGTGATGTCAGCATCATACCGGCCCAAACATTTCAAGCAGCTTCTTAAGGCTATCGATCGTCCAGCTTAGCCTCTTTCGCCCCATCTTTGACTGTGGTCCGATCTTAAGTAACTCGTTATGCAATCCATTGGACCAAGCCAGCGCTTGTTCATTCGTGTAGAACGTAGCGTAGTGGTTAAACCCTGCGACGAGCTCATATAATGCATGCTGAGAGCCAGCATTGCCATTTACAAAAAGGTTGGCAATGAATTCAGGATCGTAGCCAAGGTATAGAGACCCTCCCCGAGCCAAATCCCCACGTATAATGTCGGCAAAAATGCAGCCTGCGTTTGGGTCTTCAGGTCTGATAGCATCTTCGAGTCTATTCGCTCTTAAGCCCTGGTACCTGTTAACTATATATTTGTCCAGATTAACCAACACGCTATATCTTTCCTGCCACTCGTCACGCCAAGCTGCGTACTCCCCATGAATCTTGCGATAGGCCTCTTCCACATTCCTATCTGCAAGCTCTTTTGCACGCACCAAGAGGCTTTCATCAGGTAGCGCTTCCTCAAATCCCCAGTCCCTTAAGGTCATGTTGAGCTGAACTGCCCTATTCAACAGCCCCAAATCAAACACGGTTCCCGTTATGCAGGAAGACAATTGAGAAGCCAAGTCCGCCACTTCGGCATCTTCCATGGTGCTTACGCTGGTCGATCTATCAAGTATGTGTTTTAGCGCCATCGTCTCTGGCGTTCCGCTATAGGTTGACTCGATATAGCTTCTGAGACATGCGTCAACATCGCCCTCTTTTATGCTCGTCTTTGAATCAAAGAACGATCTGATGACCCATAGCTGCTGGTAGGTGTTGTATTCAATGCGTTCGTGAATACGTTCTACCAATGCATTATCGTCATCGCCTTCAGAAAGCTGTCCATCCGGAGCCTCATTCATCGCGGCAAGGAATGCAAACCGTGCGAAGTCCCTTAAAGCGCACTCTCTATTCTCGGCGTCTATCTGCCTGTCGGAAAGTGTCTCACACGTAATAGCCCCTATCAGAAGCTCCGTGGACTTGATCATGGCTCGGGCGTTGAAACACCTTGAACCTTTTGCCGCCATAATGAGCGTCCTCGAGATATCGAAATCGATATCGAGCATCTGTTGCGCATCTAGAACCCTTGGCAAGACTATGTCTTTCACTAAATCCTCGGGATTTGGTTCAAAGCGGTAGCACTTCCAGATGACCTTTTCTCGAATGTCCGCAGGGACGCTGTCGTACTGATTGGTCACGAGCATCACCTTGCAGCCTTGCGCCTCAATCAGGTTGTTAATCAACCCAAAGAGACCTTGCCTAAGCCCTGCATCCGTTCCACAGCGCTCGACATCGTCGAAGACGATGAGCTGTTTCGCACCCAGCACCCCTGTCAGTATCTGTGGTGACGCCTCAAGTGATACGCCAACCTCCGACAGCTTCTGCGTTCCATACGAGATGGCCGATTGTGCCGCAATAGTAACGAGACTCTTTATGAAGCGTTGTGCTCGGCTGTCGTCTTCATCGGAAGCTAGTCTTGTCATTGACATGGCTAAGCGCCTGTATACCTCTTCTGGGCTCGTTATCCCAAACAACGAGACTCTCAGGACGTCGTAGCCCTGCGCATAGAGTTTGTTGGTGAGCTCCGTCTCGCAATACCTCGTTTTTCCGGAGCCCCAATCTCCCTCAAGCGCTATGGCATAATGCGCAGATTGGTCTTGTACATATCGCTTTATCTGCGATGTTAGATTGTTATACACCGCGGCCTCCTTTTGGGATGTTCGTCTTGGACGAAGGAATCATTGACGTCACCTGAGAATTATATCTTCCCTGATGGTACCAATAATGGTACCATCAATCATATCGTGAGGGAGGGCAATGGATAAGGTGTCGAAGATCGTTGCGGCGATGTGCAACAACCAAAGAACGTCCGGTACGACGACCTGTATAGTGTCTGCTCCCACTATTTTGGTCAGGCTAGGCAAAGCGATGGCTCTCATGCGGTTTTTCGCACACCTTGGCAGGGCGACCCACGAGTGAACATACAAAGAGGAAAAAACGGTATGGCCAAGCCCTGTCAGGTCAGGCAGGTGCTAAGGGCGATTGACGTGCTGGAAGACGAGGAGTAGCGCTAATGGCATGGGATGCGAAGCTCTATACATATAGGGTTAGATGGTCAGAAGAGGACGAGGAGTATCTCGCGACCGTGGCGGAGTTCCCTTCTCTGTCGTGGCTCGACGAGAGCATGCCTGACGCGTTATCGGGTCTTGTTGCCTTGGTGGGCGGCGTTATCGCCGATTTGGAGTCGGAGGGCGAAGCTGTGCCCGAGCCTCTATCGGTTAAAAGCTACTCAGGAAACGTACGCCTGCGGTTACCGCCCGAGCAGCATCGAGAATTGGCAATACGGGCATCAGAGGAGGGCGTGTCCCTCAATCGCCTGATCTGCTCGCTCATCTCGCGTCCAAGCGGGGCGGTGGCTGCAGTCTCTAACCATGAGCCGCACAGCGTGACAGAAAGAGGGTCGGATGAATCGCGGACGTTCAGCAAAACGACAACGTACAGCGCGGTTCACGCAAAGCGAGAAAGGCGCGGCTTAAGCCTTGTCCAGGGCGGTGATATTGCCTCGTCTGCTTCTGGCGTCGAGTCGATTTCTGAGTTTGGTTCTGTAGAGTGGCTTGAGGAGATGTAGATGTCAGAGGGTAGTTTGCTTGCGGGTCAGCAGTTAGAAGCCGTGTTGTTAACATATTCACATTTTGAGGTTGCTGACTCTGCCCCTGAGGGAGATGCTCAGATCACTCTTACGGTTGAAACCTCCGATACCACTTATGAGGTTCGTGAAGATAACACCGTGGGGACTACCCGCGTTACCGTAGTGGCAAAGCTTGTGTCTGAAACGGATCAGGGCAAACCTAACATGCAGCTCCGTGTGATCGTGACTGCTGTGGTTTCTTCTCCAGGTGACATTGACGACGGCGAAACAAGAAAAGCTCTCCGATATCAATCCATAGCCGAAGGATATGCTTTCGTCCGTAACCACGTGATGCAGATTGCAGCGGCTTCTCCAATGTCGCGCTTTGTTCTGCCCACGGTGGACGTTTCGGTGCTGATGGGTTAGAAGCCGAGAACATAGAATCTGGAAGATAATGTGCGTGTTTGCTCCAAAACACCTGATCGTCACCGGGGGCTGCGGCTTCATGGGCTCCGCCTTTGTGCGTTGGGTGGCCGAGAGGCACCCCGAGGTGAGGGTAACCGTGCTGGACAAGCTCACCTATGCGTGCAACCCCGCCAACATCGAGGGGACGGGCGCCGAGCTTGTGGTTGGGGACATCTGCGATTCTGCGTTGCTGGAGGAGTTGGTCCCTGGGTGTGACGTTGTCGTGCACTTCGCGGCGGAGACGCACAACGATGCAGCCATCGTGGACCCGCTGCCCTTCGTGCGGACCAACGTGGAGGGGACGGCGGCTCTCCTGGAGGCGTGCCGCAGGCACGGCAAGCGCATGCACCATGTGAGCACGGACGAGGTGTTCGGCGACCTCCCGCTGGGGAGCAGCGAGAGGTTTGTAGAGGGCTCTCCCTACCGCCCCGGGTCTCCCTACAGCTCGACCAAGGCCTCGAGCGACATGCTCGTGCGTGCGTGGTTCCGCACCTACGGCGTGCCGGTGACCATCTCCAACTGCTCCAACAACTACGGGCCCTACCAGCATGTCGAGAAGTTCATCCCCATGCAGGTCACGAACGTGCTGTGCGGCATCCGGCCGAAGCTCTACGGCGACGGGAGGAACGTGCGGGACTGGATCCACGCGGAGGACCACTCGAGCGCGGTGTGGGCGATACTGACGCGCGGGGTGCCGGGGGAGGCCTACCTCGTGGGCGCCGACGGGGAGCGGGACAACGCCACCGTGATGCGCGACATCCTGCGCGCGATGGGGGAGGCGGAGGACGCCTTCGACTGGGTGCGCGACCGCCCGGGGCACGACAGGAGGTACGCGATCGACTCCTCCAAGCTCAGGCGCGAGCTGGGGTGGAGGCCCGAGCGCACCGACTTCGCCGAGGGGCTGGCCCAGACCATCGAGTGGTACCGGGAGAACGAGTCCTGGTGGCGCCCCGCCAAGGAGGCCACCGAGGCCAAGTACGCTCGCCAGGGGCAGTAGGGGAATCGCGCCCATCCGGACATTTTGAGGTGTCTTTTCGTCCGATTGGGCTAAACATGGCATGGTTTTGCCCTCTTAGCTTTTCTAAAGACCTTTCGTTGGTGGCGCCGTTCACATCTGACATTTCGACGGATTTGCTGAGCAGTATTGCGGAGAATACCCCTTTCTGAGAATATGCATATCAGTGATACGCGCCCGTGTCTCCACGTGAAGCGGGTGCCCAAAGTGGCTGCCCTCGACCAAACGGTTGGGGCGGTCACTTTTTCAACAGGGGTGATTCCATGAGCACTGACAAGCCGTTTAGAACATTTGACGAGCAGGTCCAGATTCTTGCGAGCCGTGGGATGACGGTGAGGCAGGAGGACAAAACCACCCTGATGCGTGAGGGGTACTACTCATTGGTGAACGGCTATAAGGACGCCTTTATCGACCCCCAAGCTACGTCAGAGGCAGGCGAAGATCGATATCGCGAGGGAACTTCATTCGAACACCTCCATTTGCTGTTCGACGTAGACAGGTACCTACGCGAGAGCACCTTCCCCCTCATCGTGCGTGCCGAGACTGCCTTTAGGACGGCTCTTGCATATTCATTCAGCGACAAGAACCGTTCTCAGGACGCCTACCTCGACCCATCAAACTATTGTGCCCAACAGCAGTATCACAGTAGGGAGAGGTACGAAAGCGACAGGAGAAGGCTCATTCAGGTTCTTCAAGCGGCTCATGACAATCAATGGAGGCACCCTGCAGTTGCCCATTACTTGAATGATTACGGTCACGTGCCCTTGTGGGTTCTTGTCAACGCTCTGACTTTCGGAAACGTATCACACCTATATGCTCTCTCCACGACTGCAGTCCGCAACGAGACCTGTAAGATTGTGGCGGAGGTTCGCGGCGGTGGGCGTATTGGTACTGAGCAGTTGCGGAAGGCGGTGTCTACGCTTGTGGACTTCCGCAACATCTGCGCTCATGACGACCGCCTCTACTGCGCCCGCGTAGGCCTCCATAGGGAGAGGACGTTTGCGGACATGCTGGATGCGCTTGCAGTGATTGTTGAAGGCGAACGCGTAGAAGAGTATAAGCGCAGCATTGCTCAGCTGATTGATAATCTGAGCGGGGTTCCCTCTATTAAAGCAGAGGTGCTTCGCGGCATGCGCGTTGATCTCGAGGCTGGGACGGTTGTTAGAAGACCGTAAGCTTAACGTCACGAATCGGGAAGCCGAGGAGTGCATTGGTGTGCCGGTGACGATTAAGTCACCGCCCAGGGTCAAGCCCCTCTCTGCCGTCGTAGTAATGCACTGCTGCCCCAACGCGCTCTTTGTCGGATTCATTGGATCCGTTCTTCCTATCTTCCAGCATATGAACTTGGTCTACCAGAGTGTGGGGCGGTTGGTTATGGGCGTGCGTCGCCTCACTATGAAGAGCGGCAGCGACAACTTCCGCGCGAGCTCCATCCAGGGCATCATGAAGCGTGTGAAGGCAAAAGGGATTCCTGTGCTGGTGTACGAGCCGACGCTGGACGACTCCGGGCTCTTTGGGTCCGAGGTGGCGTACGACCTGGAGGGGCTCAAAAGGCGCGCGGACGTGATCGTGGCCAACCGATGGAGCGACGAGTTGGCTGACGTGGGCGAGAAGGTGTACACGCGGGATCTGTTCAGGAGGGACTAGGGGAGAGGTGCGTACGCCCTTCCGAGGTGTTTCACATTCGAATAGATGATGGATGATTGGAGCCCGGTCGTCGACTGGGCTTCTTTATGTATCGGGATATGATTGGCTGCGAGATAGAGTGTCGTGGTGTTGTCAGCTTTGCCGGCACCTTCTGCGAATGTCAAGGTACCCCTTGTATCGGTGGGTCTGCTTGAACAAACGATTAGTCTGCGCTCACGTGCCACATGTCCCAATGGTTCATTCTTTAGCTCCGCCTTCGTGGGTTGGGGAGCATTGAGAGGTTTGTCGAGTACTCCCCCTACCGTCCCGGGTCCCCCCTACAGCTCGACTAAGGCGTCGAGCGACATGCTCGCGCCCCTGGTTCCGCACCTACGGCGTGCCGGTGACGATCTCCAACTGCTCGAACAACTACGGCCCCTACCAGCACGTGGAGAAGTTCATCCCCAGGCAGATCACGAACGTGCTGTGCGGCATCCGCCCGAAGCTCTACGGCGACGGGAAGAACGTGCGGGACTGGATTCACACGGAGGACCACTCGAGCGCGGTGTGGGCGGTGCTGACGCGCGGGGTGCCGGGGGAGACCTACCTCGTGGGCGCCGACGGCGAGCGGGACAACATCACCGTGATGCGCGACGTCCTGCGCGCGATGGGGCGGCCCGAGGACGCCTTCGACTGGGTGCGCGACCGCCCCGGGCACGACAGGCGCTACGCCGTCGACAGCTCCAAGCTCCGTCGCGAGCTGGGCTGGCTCCCCGAGCACACCGACTTCGCCGAGGGGCT